>OFCM01000427.1_pt1 | contig 13210 bp, 10 predicted proteins | sample 1520841 | NCBI WGS metagenome assembly OFCM01 (sample SAMEA2699037, study PRJEB24076) | metagenome | biome: Human gut stool | place: Spain | collected 2012-11-21 | reverse complement strand
CTTACCAAACGTAGTAACTTCATTTCTACTGCGCGCAAGGTAGCCATCAAGCTTATCGGTCAAAGAAATGACAGCATAGCCAATAAAGACAAGAAAAGCTCCGAGGTTAAAACCAGGTGTTGCCAGAGAATCAGCCAGAGATACGCCTAAAAGCTGTGCAAGGAGAAGCCAAAAGGGTACCAGCAACACTCGAGCGCAGGTAACAATATTTGCAGGTGTCCAAATTGTCTTTGATGACATGACCTATCCCCAACTAAACGGTTTTCTCGCCAGACTGCGTGTCTGTAGTGTCCACAATCTCGCCAATCATTTCATAACAGAAAGAATCTACCAGGTCACAAAGGACAATATCTCCAACCGCGGCCTCTCTCTCTGCAATATGAACAGCACCATCGCAGTCAGGAGCCTGGAACCATGTATGGCCGATAAGCTCAGTGCCCTCGTCGGATTCTTCGATTCCGTCAATAATGACCTCACAGCGCTCACCAACGTGACGGGCGGTTGCGGCAAAGCCAAGCTGCTCTACAAGATCAAGCAGGCGCTGCGTGCGCTCAATCTTTACCTCGTCAGGAACCTGATCAGACATCTTTGCGCCTAGAGTTCCATCTTCTGGCGAATAGGTAAAGACGGACGTGTAGTCAAACTCCTGCTCCTGAATAAAGTCATAGAGCTCGTCTGATTCTTCGTCTGTCTCACCTGGGAAGCCGCACATTCCGGTGGTACGAAGAACCATGCCAGGAATCTCTGTTCTGAGGCGATCAAAAAGCTCACGAAGCTCCTGTGTAGAGCCAGAACGACCCATACGCTTAAGAATACGCTCGTTGCAGTGCTGAATTGGAATATCAATGTAAGGCAGAACCTCAGGTATATCGCGAATGGTGCTGATGAGCTCATCGGACATACCTTCTGGCTGCAGATACAAAACGCGAATCCATCCCTTATAGGGACGGACCACCTCAGCAACCTGCTGCATAAGCTTGGCAAGCGTTGGCGTCTGACCATCTGCTGTATCAGGCATATCCGAGCCCCAGATACCGGTGTCCTGGCCAATCAGAATGACCTCACGAACACCACCTTCCATCAGCTCATGTACCTCTTGAAGAATCTCTTCAGCGGGCCTTGAGTGATAGTGACCACGAATGTACGGAATGGCGCAGAAAGCGCAGAATCTATCACAGCCCTCAGAAATCTTGACAAATGCACTGGCGCCATCAATGGTGCGCAGCATTCCATGGGCAGCCACAATAGACTGCGTAGGCTCAGGAATATTTAGAACATCTGCAACAACGCTGACAATGCCATCTTCTTGATCTGCCGGAACAAAGGCAGCAACCTCAGGGAGCTGCTCGTTAAGCTCTGCGCCGTACCTAGAAGGAACGCAGCCACACATAATAATGGGCAGCTTACGCACTCCCTCAGAAGCGCCCTCAGCAATCTCAAGCGTAGTCTCAATAGACTCCTCTGTTGCTGAAGCCAAGAATGAACAGGTGTTGATAATTGCAATGTCTGCTGACTCTGGATCTGCAACTTCACCAAAACCAGAGGCTAAAAGACGCGCACGCATGCGATCTGTATCAACCTCGTTTTTAGCGCATCCTAACGTGATGTATAGGACGTTGTAGCCCCTATCGATAGTTGTTGAACTGGAGGGGCTGGCCATAGTCTTTCTCCTTAAGGCTTGCAATCACAGACTGAAGAACATCGCGAGAAGCGCTAGAAACACGCAGCTTATCGCCCTCAACGGTTGCCTTAGCCTTAACTTTCATATCACGAATATCTTTAGCAATCTTCTTAGCAGTTTCCTGGTCAATTCCAGAAACAATTGAGCCAATCTGACGCACGGTAGAGCCTGCTGCAGGAATGGGGTCTCCCCAACGGATAGCAGTAAGATCAATTCCGCGCTTTACCAGCTTGGAGCCAAGAACATCCCTCACCTGAGATGCAACAAAATCTGCAGGAGCCTCAATAGTGAACTTACCCTCTTTCTTAGAGAGCTCAAGTGTTGCACCAGAATCCTTTAGATCGTAGCGCTGAGTTAGCTCACGAGCTGCCTGCTGAAATGCATTATCAACTTCCATCATGTCTACTTCAGACACAACGTCAAAGCTTGATTCTTTAGCCATTTCCCCTCCGTATATTCAGGGCGAGAAGAACTTCTCGCCCTATGGCGTTTAGTTATTGTTTGAATTGCTGTTGGAATTCTGGTTGTTAGTGGTGCCAGAAGTTCCACCGGTAGTACTTGTTGACGTGCTGTTTGTTTGAGTTCCTGAAGCGTTTGTACCGTTAGCATCAGCAGGCTTAGTACCCTGAATGGTCAAGGTGCCAATGCCAGAAGCATTTGCGTCAAATGGCTTAGCAGTGCCATTAACGGTAACCGCAACAGCGCCAGGAGTACCTGCAAGAACAGTCATGGAGTCAGTGACGGTGTATGTCTGAGACCATGGACCGGTAATAGCGTCAGCCTCAACACTCTTGCCGTCAACCGTAATCTCAACCCAGCTGGTCTGACCATCAGCAACAGTAACCACTACGGTAGTCTGCTTAGGAGTCTCTTCCTTCTTTGGCTCAGTTGTAGTGGTGCTCTTAGAAGCGTCAGTAGAATCCTTCTTAGAGGTGTCCGTGTTGCTATTTGTGGTAGTGGAATTCTTTGAAGAATCAGTTGTTGAGTTGTTAACGCTTACCGTCTTTGTTGCGGTAGGTGTGGTTCGTGCGGTCATGCAAGAACGAACGCTGAACAGCAAAACGGCAGTAATAATCACAACAACAAGAGCAAACACAGTGGCAATAGTGCGTCCTGTGTCAGAGAAGTAATTCTGAAGTGCTCCCATAACACCTGGTCTTTGAGGCGCGCGACGTTGCTGAGTTGCGGCACCAGAAGGCTGACGACGGCGAACATTAGGCCTATCTACCTGCGCGATATTTCTTGATCCACGACGGCCAGAAATAGTTGATGCACGCTCGTAAGGAGCAGTTACATTGTCATAACGAAGGTCATCGGTGTAATCGCTTGGAGCAACAGTTCTTCTGGTTACATCGTCTTTGTAAACTGGCATGCTAACGCCCGCAATACCTACACGTCTACGCTGAACGCCACCACGCGTACGACTTGCCATGGTTTTCTGACGAGATGCTTCCTCAATACCAGCGTTGTACGCATGACCTGTGGCATAACGAGAATACGAGTAGCCGCCAGCATCCTCCTCAGATGCCTGTGCACCCAGAGGCACACCGGTTTGCCTGGAGCGAACACCAGACGTAGTTGCAAAGGCACCCATATCGCCAGCAGGTCCTCCCGATGTGGGGAGAAGACCGTGGTACTGCACGTATGCCTTTGGCCTACTACCAGACTCGTTTACAACGTCATAGCCAGCAATGCCACGACCAGACTGAGTATCGCGGGTACGGCGACGCAACTCATGAGAATAGGTGCCGTTTTCAAACTCGTAACTCTCTTCCTGGAAGAGGTCTACAATCTCACGCGGATTGAGTCCCAGGTAGCGAGCATACGAAGAAAGCATGCCCTGAGCATAGCCGCTCTGAGGCATATTCTTAAAATCGCCTTCCTCAAAAGCAATAAGTGCCTGCTCCTTGAGGCGAAGAATCTTTGATGCTTGAGTGATAGAAAGCCCGAGCTGACGTCTACGTTCTACGAGCATCTCACTAAAACGAGGGCGTGGCATGCTTACTCTACCTCCCTATAGGCAGCGTCTTGAACTTTGAGCTCTTCAAGAGCATCTTTATCGATAAGAACTTCTCGAGGCTTTGATCCGTTAGCTGGGCCAACAACACCTTTTGCCTCAAGCATATCCATAATTCTACCAGCACGAGCATACCCAACAGAGAGCGCTCTTTGCAAACTAGATGTAGAACCCAGCTGAGAATCCACAATAATGCGCGCAGCTTCCCAAATAAGTGGATCGTCTGCCTGTGCCATACCGCCAACTCCCCCAACGCCATCGGCCTGTGTTGGAGTTGCAACGGTCAAGATATTGTCGTGATATTCTGCGGTGCGCTGAGTTCGGATGTACTTAACGGTCTCCTCGATTTCCTCGTCAGAAACCCAGCAACCCTGAGCGCGATTAGGCTTCTTACCACGAAGTTTAACCAGCATGTCGCCTTTACCCAGCAGCTGCTCTGCGCCCTTTTGGTCCAGAATAATGCGGGAGTTCAAAGAGTTATCAACAGAAAGTGCAACGCGGTTATCAATGTTTGCGCGGATCAGACCGGTTACAACGTCTGCGGAAGGACGCTGCGTTGCAACAATCAGGTGAATACCTGCAGCACGACCAAGCTGAGCAATACGGACAATGGAAGACTCAACGTCTTTGCCAGCAACCATCATAAGGTCAGCAAGCTCGTCGATGACAATGACAAAGTACGGCATGTGCTTTGGAGGATTTTCCATATCAGCATACTTATCGCCATCAACATTTCTGTTGTACGTCTTAATGTCACGCACTTTATAGTGCTCAAATACCTTCAGGCGGCGCTCCATCTCGGTAACACCCCACTGAAGCGCACTTGCTGCCTGCCTTGGCTCAGTAACAACTGGAACATACAGGTGAGGAAGGCCGGCGTAACCCGTAAACTCAACGCGCTTTGGGTCAACCATAATAAGGCGGACCTGCTCAGGAGTTGCTCGCATGAGCATAGACATAACAATAGCGTTGAGCAGGACGGACTTACCAGAACCGGTAGTACCTGCTACCAGCAAGTGAGGAAGGCTGGCAAGGTCAACAACAATTGGCTTGCCCTCAGAATCGCGACCAAAGGCGCACTCAAGAGGACCGCCCTTTGCAAACGGAAGAACGTCAGCCAGGTTGACTGCCTGGGCTTTCTCGTTAGGAATCTCAATACCAACTAGAGAAGTTCCAGGAATTGGAGCAAAAATACGAACAGACTTTGCCGCAAGTGAAAGCGCAATATCGTCCTCAAGATTGGTGATCTTGTTGACGCGCTCACCCTCGCCCATCGAAATCTTAAACGTAGTAACAGAAGGACCTGCAGTCCAACCAACTACCTGGCTGGAAAGGCCAAACTCCTCAAGCGTAGCCTGGAGTCTCTGAGCAGTAGCTTCAAGCTCATCATCGCTTACGGCAGAAGTGGCCGAGTTCTTGTTTGTCTTCAGAATGGTAAATGGTGGCAGCTCATATGACTCATCGTCATCGCCTGGCCTTTTGAGCTGGTCAGGTGTGGCGAGAAAATCGGGCGTCGTTTTAGCTTTGCTCTTAGGTTTAGCCTGTTTTGTTGTGGGAGCAACATCGACTACAGCAACATCGTTTTTCTCGACAACTGCATCATCTGGCTGGTCCTTCTTCTTAGAACGAAGCTTATTCTTAGCTTTATCAATGAGCGTAGTAGGAGCATCTCCTGCGTCCTCTTGCGCCTCTTCTTCCTCGTAAAGACGGGCGTCACGCTTAATGACAGAAGTCTTGCGATTGCCCAGATACGTGGTCTCCCCTTCACCGGTCTCGTCAAAGAGAGAAGACTGGTTGTTTGCGCCACGTCTACCCTGCTTCTTTGCAGGCTGTGGAGCATTTGCGGCGTAGAGCGCCTCTTCTTTTGCAAGGGCACGTTCTTCTTTGCGATAGCGATGATTCTCGCGCACTTCATCCAGGCGGAAGCTTACGCGCTCAACCATGTCAGAAATGGAGAAGCCGCAGATAACAACACCGGCAATAATAAAGCCAACCAAAAGGACATTGCCCACCACGCGGCCAACAAAGCGCAGCAAAACCCAAGCAATACCGCCGCCCACATAACCGCCGGCAGCCTCTAGGACTTTTGTGCCCAAAAGCATATCTGGAGCAGCCTCGGCACCTGGGAAGTTAAGTGAAATAAGAGCAAGGGCAGCAAGAACGTCCAGCGTTAGACCAATAGCAATACGCGTAGAGATTCCCTGATCATCACGCATAAAGAAGGTCATAGCAAAGACAAATACTGCAATGGGAAAAAGTAGCGCTCCCGTCCCAAAACAGAGCTTGAGCCCATGACCCATTGCGCTGGTAATAACAGCGTTAGAAGGGACAATAATGGACAAAAACAGAGCAATTGCAACCACTGCAAGAACAACACCAATGATGTCGTTCTGCAGTGGGCTCAAGCCTATTGCCTGGGCAGAAGCGGCGTTTCTAGAATTTCTTTTTGCTGCGTTTGAGGTGCGTTTAGAGGGCATTGGGCTTATACCTCCATAATGACCGGAATAACCATTGGTCGAGTACGAGTTTTGCTCCAAAGGAAGTTAGAAAGGGCATTACGAACGCTCTTTCTCATTGCTTCAATGTTTGCGCCTTCGGATTTAGAGGCCTTCTCGATTGAATTTCTCACAAGATTCTGCGCGTCATTCATAAGCTCGTCATCGTCGGCAAATGAAACGCCACGGCCAGAAATCTCAACAACACCTGGCTTAAGGTTGCGACCAACAAGGGTTACCACAGCGGTAACAATGCCGTCCTGAGAAAGGCGCTGGCGGTCACGAAGAACAACAGGGTTAGCGTCGGTGACAGAGAGGCCGTCAACGTACACTACGCCAGACTCAACCGTCTTACCACGAGTAACCTTGCCGTTTCTCATCTCAAGCGTGTCGCCGTTATCAAGAATGAAAATGCGATTAGCAGGAACGCCCATCTGCTGAGCAAGTTCTGCGTGAGCACGCAGGTGGACAGCCTCACCATGAACAGGCATGAAGTTCTTTGGACGAGCCATACCAAGCATAAGCTTAAGCTCTTCCTGGCTACCATGGCCAGAAACGTGGACAAGTGCCTTTGACTTGTCGTAAATCTCGCAACCAATCTTAGAGAGCGCGTTGATGATAGACTGAACGCTCTTCTCGTTACCTGGAACAGGAGTTGCAGAGATGATTACGGTGTCCTGAGGACGAATGGAAAGCGACTTGTGCTCTCCGTTTGCCATGCGTGCCAAAGCACTCAGAGGCTCTCCCTGGGAACCGGTACACAGAACAACAATGCGATCATCTGCGAGTTTATCAACATCGTACGCATCAATGATGTCTTTGTCTGCGATATTGAGGTAACCAAGCTCACGCGCCACCTTTGTGTTGGTAATCATAGAGCGACCGGTAACAACAACCTTACGCTTTACCGCAACAGAGGCATCGCACACCTGCTGCAGACGGTGAATGTGACTTGAGAACGACGCAACAAAGACGCGACCAGTTGCATTCTTGATGATGTGACGAAGAGCCGCACCAACAGAAGCCTCGGATGGGGTCATACCCGGACGGTTTGCGTTAGTTGAGTCAGACAACAGCAAGTCAAGGCCCTCGGAGCCAAACTTGGTGATAGCCGCATAATTTGGACGAACGCCATCAATTGGAGTCTGATCAAGCTTAAAAGTCACCGGAGTGAATAAGGGTTCCTGCAGGAGTCTTCATATGAATACCAAAAGCCGCAGGAATAGAGTGGGTCATCGAGAAGAACGTGATGTCAAAGGCGCCAAGCTGGACCTTTGAGCCATCAGTAACCTCACGAAGCTTGGTGCCCACAATCTTGTGCTCAGCAAGCTTACCTTCAATAAAGCCAAGCGAGAGCTTACTGGAATAGATTGGCACCTTACGAGTAAGATCCATAAGCAGGTACGGAAGAGCACCAATGTGATCCTCGTGACCGTGGGTAATCAAAATACCGCGAAGCTTATCTTCATTTTCAAGTACATAGGTGTAGTCTGGTAAAACTAGGTCAATACCAGGCTGTTCGTCATCTGGGAACATCAGACCAGCATCAACAAGCACCATATCATTACCGTATTCAAAAACGGTCATGTTCTTGCCAATGCCATCAAGTCCGCCCATAGGAATGACTTTAAGAGCTGGGTCTTTCTTAGGCATTAAAACGGTTTCCTTTCAAAAACTTTCTATGACAGACGCAACCCAAAGGGCCGTCTAGAAGACTTTTTGCAAAATCTACATGTTGTTTAATTATATAAAAAATCTGCACGTATTACGCTATATATTCCCAAAGAATCAAAATCTCAACAGAATAACAAGAGAGCTCCGACATGCATCGAAGCTCTCTTCAATACCTCATGTTTTATAAGACCTCGCGTGGCGAGAAACTCATTGAGTTTGAGCGTGCCTTATGCGTCGTGGTGACGACGTGGCTGCCTGCGCTCAGAGTTGCCGTTGTCGTTCTGACGACGTGGGCGACGCTCCTCACGGTCCTTCTTTGGAGCACCCTGTGGTGCCTCTGGCTTATCAAGACGGTCAAGAGAAATCTTGCCCTTCTCGTCTACCTCAAGGACCTGAACCTTAACCTCGTCGCCAACAGCAAGGACATCCTCGATCTTCTCGACACGTCCCTGTGCAACGCGGGAAATATGAAGCAGACCGTCCTTGCCAGGAAGGAGCTCAACAAAGGCGCCGAATGGCTGAAGACCAACAACGCGACCAGTGTACTCCTCGCCTACCTCTGGAACCTTGACGATAGCCTTGATGCGCTCTGCAGCAGCCTCGGCAGCACCGTTAGTACCAGCGATAAAGACGGTGCCATCCTCCTGGATGTCAACGGTTGCGCCCGTATCCTCCTGGATACCGCGGATAACCTTGCCACCAGAGCCAATGACGTCGCGAATCTTATCGGTTGGGATAGAAAGCGAGATGATCTGTGGAGCGGTCTCTTTGGTCTCAGTACGAGGTGCAGGAATCTGCTCGAGCATCTTGTTCAAAATGAACATACGACCCTCTTGAGCCTGCAGAAGTGCGCTGCGCAGAATCTCTGGAGTAAGACCAGTTGCCTTATTGTCCATCTGCATTGCGGTAATACCCTTGGTGGTACCGCAGACCTTGAAGTCCATGTCGCCGAGGAAGTCCTCAAGACCCTGGATATCGGTAAGAACAACAGTCTTGCCGTTCTCCTGGATAAGACCCATTGCAACACCAGAAACAGGACGTTTTAGAGGAACGCCTGCATCCATAAGGGAAAGCGTGGAACCGCAGGTAGAAGCCATAGAAGAAGAACCATTGGACTCCATTACCTCAGAGACAACGCGGATGGTGTAAGGGAACTCTTCCTCGGAAGGAATGACAGGCAGAAGTGCGCGCTCTGCAAGAGCTCCGTGACCAATCTCGCGGCGCTTTGGACTGCCCATACGGCCAGTCTCACCGGTGCAGAATGGTGGGAAGTTGTAGTGGTGAATGTAGCGCTTGCCATCCATTGGCTCAATGGTGTCAAGACGCTGCCACTCATTGAGCATACCAAGCGTACAAATGGAGAGGACCTGAGTCTGACCACGCTGGAAAAGACCAGAACCGTGAACAAGTGGAAGATAATCAGGCTTGACCATGATTGGACGGATCTCGTCTGCAACACGACCGTCAACGCGCTCGCCGGTCTCAACAACCATGACGCGCATAGCGTGCTTCTCAAGACCCTTGAGCTCAACGGCAATAGCGCGGCTCCAAAGCTCCTGCTCCTCCTCGGTGAACTGAGCCTTAATCTCATCCATCAGGTCAGCAACCTTCTGCATACGGGACTGCTTGTCAGCATCCTTAAGAGCAGCACTCATCTGGTCATAGTAAGCAAAGATACGGTCATGGACCTCAGCGATTGGCTCATCAAGGATGTACTCGCGCTTAACGATAGGGCCGTTAACCTCTTCCCACTTAGCAATGAACTTCTTCTGCTCCTCGCAGAAGGCTGCAATTGCTTCCTGGCCAAATGCCATAGCGGAGAGCATATCCTCTTCGGAAATCTCATCTGCACCAGCCTCAAGCATGGAAATAAAGGTGGAAGAACCGCCAAGCTCAAGGTCAAGGTCAGAGTGATCGCGCTCTTCATAGGTTGGGTTAACCAGGAACTCGCCGGTATCAGCGTTGCGGCCAATACGAACGCACGCAAGTGGTCCCTCAAAAGGAACGCCACCAACAGCCAGGGCAGCAGATGCGCCCATGACAGAGATGGTATCAACAGCGTTTACCTGATCAGCAACAAGAGAAGTTGCAACAATCTGAACCTCATTGCGGAAGCCATCTGGGAAGGATGGACGCAGAGGACGGTCAATCATACGAGCAGTAAGGGTTGCCTTCTCGGATGGACGAGCCTCACGCTTGAGGTATCCACCAGGAACGCGACCAACTGCGTACATTTTCTCAATAAAATCAACAGTCAGTGGGAAGAAGTCGTAATCTTTGCGCTCCTTGGAAACCACTGCAGTGAGAAGTACGGTGGAATCGCCGCACTTAACGATACAGGCACCTGTTGCCTGCTTTGCGAGCTCACCAGCCTCAAGGGTGTAGTGCTTACCATAGAGGTCAAATTCGTGAGTTACTTTAGTCATTTCTTTCCTCTTCTATCTCCGTTTGCCCCATTGCAAACGGGCCTCAAACATAAAGGGCGCCAGACGGCGCCCTAAAAAGCCAACTTACTGGATGTTGTCGCGGATACCCAGGGAAGCAATAAGAGTACGGTACTCTTCAATGTCGTTCGACTTGATGTAAGAAAGAAGACGACGACGCTTACCAACGAGCATCAGAAGACCACGACGAGTGTGGAAGTCCTTCTGGTGGGACTTCATGTGGTCGGTGAGCTGACGAATACGCTCAGTAAGAAGAGCAACCTGAACCTGTGCGGAACCGGAGTCCTTCTCGTCCTTGCCGTACTGCTTGATGAGCTCAGCCTTACGATCCTTAGTTACTGCCATAATAAACCGCCTTTCGCGTTGAATACTCCTTGTACTGAGAAGGTAGCCGGCAGTGACTAGCCCCTAAGAACAAGGAAATAACCTACAAGAGGATACCAGTTACTGGTGAACTTTGCTAGTAAAAATCCACTTCAACTAGATACTTAGCAGAAATTCAAATGCTTTAAGGCGCGCCTCAAGGTGCGTGGCCACCCAAATATGTGCACTTGTGAGCAAAAAGAGTGCAGTTTCTGGAGCAATCTCGGCAACAACAAGCTGGTCAAAGGTAAGTTTTAGAAGCGACGACAACCACGAGAGCTCAAGCGGAGTTACCTCAATAGCTCCCTCAATCTCATGCGCACAACTTCCACACAATGCGCCACCAGCAGCTGGCGAGAAGTACGTCAGAGCTTCATCTCCACAGGCAATGCATGATTCCAGCTCTGGGCGCCATCCTTCGTGTGCCAAAACCTTAAACACATAAGCAGCAACAACAAGATCTAGGTGTTTCTCGTCATCTACTTCTTCGCAGGCTCTGAGAGCACGTGAAAGCAGCGGATAGAGAAACGCATCCTCAATGCCATCAATGCACGAAAGACGTGCAACCTCGCAGATAGCTGACGCAGCTGCTACCTTAGAAAGATCTCCGCGCAGTGATGCGTGAGGCTCAAGCAGCGTTGCCTCGGACAGGATATCAAGCGAACGACCTTCTGCCAGTAGTACGTCTAGCTCGCAAAACAGTTCAACGCGGGCGGCAAAGCGGCCACCTGGCTTTCTAGCACCCTTTGCGACAGCGCGACGTTCTTCTCCCGAATCGGAGAGCATGGTTAAGATGAGATCTTGCTCAGCGAGTTTTGTTCTATCAAGCACAATTGCTTTAAGACGCGCAGTCTTTCTACCAGGCACAACTAGTCCTCAGTTGAGTAACCTAGGCGCTTAATCTCGTTGGCATCACGTCTCCAGAGAGGTTGAACGCGCACCTGCAGGTCAAGGTAAACCTTGCGACCAAACAGTTTCTCCAGGTCTTTTCTAGCCTCGACGCCAACACGTTTAATCATGGAGCCGCCCTGGCCAACTACGATGCCCTTTTGTCCTTCTCGCTCAACCAAAATAGTGGCAGAAATAGAGAGGTGACCATCTGTTGCTACCTCATAGGAATCACAAACAACGGCAACGGAATGGGGAACTTCCTGACGAAGGTTCAGCAAAAGCTTCTCGCGGACAAACTCTGCTACCAGGTCTTCTGGCAATGCGTCAGTCTCCATGCCCTCTGGGAACCACATGGGACCCTCAGGAAGATGCTCTGAAACAAGAGAGATAAATGCCTGAATATTGAAGTCTTCTGGAGCAGAAACAACAAGCACGTCATCAAAATGCGCAAGAGCTTGTGCAGCTTCAAGCTGTTCTGCCACTTGCTCTGGAGTTGCAATGTCAGCCTTGGTAATAACCAGTAGCTTAAAGGCAGCATGTGCCTGCTCAACAAGATTGGCAACACATTCATCTCCACGACCAACAGGCTTGGTAGCATCAATCAAAAAACCAATGACATCAGCGTCATTAAGCTCTCCGAGCGCTGCCTTGTTAAGCTCTTTTCCAAGAGCGTCTTTGGGCTTGTGGAGGCCTGGAGTATCTACAATGACCAGCTGAGAGTTCTCTCCGTTCACCACTGCCCTAAAACGACGTCGTGTTGTCTGGGCAACAGGGCTTGCGATAGCCACTTTCTGACCCATGCGAGCGTTTAACAGTGTGGACTTACCAACACTTGGACGACCAACTAAAGCAACAAAGCCGCTCCTAAATGGAGTGGTCTCAGATGTAGTGTTTTCAGAAACTGAATTGGCGGTCATATGTCCTCCAACTTACCAATGAAAAATTGCACGCGAGAAAACCAAAAGTCCTATAAGAGCTGCGGTGATGCTGATGCAGCATGAGGCAGCTGCCGCAATATCTTTAGCTTTACCAGCCATAGGATGAAACTCTGGAGAAACCAGATCTACTACGGTTTCTATTGCAGTATTGAGAAGTTCTGTGGTTAAAACCGCACCAATACAAGCAAGAACAAGTGCCCAGCTCACAGCATCTAAACCAACAAACAATCCCACCACAACGGTTGCTGCAGCAGCAACGGCCATACGACGCAAGTTTGCTTCCTGAACAAATGCTTGGCGAGCGCCCTGTAGTGCAAAAAGAAGGCCGCGCTTAAAGCTTGGATGTCTGCCTTTAGATCCCGGAATCATTACTCGTCAATCCCCTCACGGTGGCGAGTCAATACAACTGGCTCAATAGTCCTATCCGTTGAAAGCAGAGCAACAAGAGCGTCTTCACGAGCCTCCATAACCTCTGCCTCATCATCTTCAATATGGTCATATCCAAGCAGGTGAAGCATGGCGTGAACAAGCATGAGCCTAAACTCATCTGCCTCCGTAGTGCCATATTCTTTTGCCTGACGTGCAATAAAGTTAGGAGCCAGAATAATATCGCCCAGCTCACACATCTCACCAGGAGCCAAATCTGGATCATCAGGTCGCTCTACCTCAAGTGAAATAACGTCTGTGGGCGCATTTTTTTCTCGCCA
>OFCM01000419.1_pt1 | contig 13376 bp, 8 predicted proteins | sample 1520841 | NCBI WGS metagenome assembly OFCM01 (sample SAMEA2699037, study PRJEB24076) | metagenome | biome: Human gut stool | place: Spain | collected 2012-11-21 | reverse complement strand
AGCGTTCGGCCCGATCATGAACGGCGCCAAGATCATCGACGAACCCAGTCCCACGCCAAAACCGCCAATCACATCCGTCACCCAGTGGACGCCCAGGTACAGGCGCGTCACGCAGATGAACACGATGAACACGAGGGCGGCGGCCCACAGCAGGTAGCGGAGTCGACGGCCCAGGCGCGTCATCGACAGCACCAGGACCAAGGACACGATCAGGGCGGTCACGGCCGTGGCGTGACCCGACGGGAACGAGTAGCCGTCCTCGGTGATCAGACGGTAGGCCTCTTCCGGGCGCGGACGCGAATCAATGTGCTTAATGATGTAGCCATTGATCCCCGAAAAGGCCACGGAACCCAGGATGTACAGGGCGTGCATGACCTTCTTGACGAGCCACCACACGAAGGCCGCCACGGCCACCGCTACGATGACGGCGCGCTTGGGATCGAAGAGCCACGACGCGCCCGTCATGAACGTGTTCATCGCCGGGGTACGCGACGCAATGAAGTCATTCCAGACCGTCGTATCGATCGGCAGGGGGCTCGTGATAAACCCACCAGCGACGGCGACAGCCGCGACGAGGAGAACCCCGATAACGAGAGGGGGAGTCAGGAATCGACGAACAATCATAGTGAAATCCTACCGTAGTGTCAGTCGTTTGCGCCGTACTCGTACACCCAGCGCCCAGCCCGCCGCGAGAAGCGCGAACGCTCACGCATCTGCCCGGTTTCGCCGGTAGCCACGTCACGCCACGAGGCCACGAAGGTCACGGTGCCCTCCTCGTCGGAGGGACCCCCGGCCTCGGCCCCCAGGACCTGCAGGCCCGTCCACTGCGTCCCCTCCACCCAGTACGGGGGAGCGGGGCGCGTACGTGGATGCCACGTGCGGAACAGGTAGTCCTCGTCGCGCAGCGCGAACGCCGTGTAGCGCGAGCGCATGAGCGCCTCGGCGGTCGGAGCCGCCTCCCCATCTAGGTAGGGCCCACAGCACTGCGCCAGCAGCTCCCCCGACCCGCACGGGCAGGTACGAGGCCGGGGCACGCCAGCACCGGACGCGCCGGAAACAGCGGGGGAGGAGGTCACGCCTGGTCGCCCAGGGAAGCCAGCCAACGCTCCGCATCCAGGGCGGCGCGGCAGCCCGAGCCGGCCGCCGTGATGGCCTGGCGGTACGTGTGGTCCACGGCGTCACCGCACGCGAACACGCCCGCCACGGACGTGCGCGTCGACGGCTCGTCGACCGTGATGTAGCCGGCCTCGTCGAGGGCGACCTGGCCACGCAGGAAGCCCGTGCGCGGCAGGTGGCCGATCGCGACAAACACGCCGTCCACGGCGATCTCGCGAGTGGAGCCATCCACCGTGGAGGTCAGGCGCAGGCCGGTCACGGACTCGTCACCGAGCACCTCGGCGACGGTCGCGTTCCACTCGAAGGAGATCTTCGGGTTGTTCAGGGCGCGCTCAGCCATGACGCGCGAAGCGCGCAGGGCGTCGCGGCGGTGCACGACAACGACCTCGGACGCGAAGTTCGTCAGGAAGGTCGCCTCCTCCATCGCGGAGTCGCCGCCGCCGATGACCGCCAGGCGACGATCCTTGAAGAAGAAGCCGTCGCAGGTCGCGCAGTAGGAGACGCCGCGGCCGGAGAACTCCTCCTCGCCGGGCACATTCATGTGACGGTACTCCGAGCCGGTCGCCAGGATGACGGCGCGCGCGTAGAAGACCTCGTCCTCGGTCGCCACGGCCTTCACGTCGCCCTCAAGGTTGACGGCCACGACGTCCTCGTAGCGCACGTCCGCGCCGAACTTCTCGGCCTGCTCGCGCATGTTGTCCATGAGCTCGGGGCCCTGAATGCCCTCGGGGAAGCCGGGGAAGTTCTCGACCTCGGTCGTGTTCATGAGCGCGCCGCCCGCAGCCAGCTGGCCGGCCAGCACGATCGGGGCGAGGCCCGCGCGGGCCGTGTAGACGGCAGCCGTGTAGCCGGCGGGACCCGAGCCGACGATGACGACGTCGTGGACGGTGGTGCCCTCGGGTACCTCGGCCGACGGGATCTGCACCTCGGCGGCCTCAGTGGTGGCCTCGGTGGGTTCGGCCGTCACAAGGCCCGGAATCGCAACGAAAGACATGCGTACCCTCCTTAGGGGTTACTGAACGGTGAGTTCGGAGATCCACGCCCAGTTGCGGCCGTCCTGGCCCTTGGGCATGGAGCGGAACTGCAGCGCGATCGAGTCGGTTTCGACAGGGGTCGGGAGCTTAATCGTGGTCGTCGGAGACAACGCCGACGTGGCCAGTTCTGTTCCACCGCGCGGGTTCGACGGGTCCGTGACGTTACGCACGACGACCTCACCGCCGGAGGTGGCCGGATCCATGTTGAGTGTCACCGAGGACACGGTGGCCTTCTGCTGCAGCTTGACGACGATCGTCACGGAGGTCTCGTCGCGGAACTGGTTAGTGTCAAACCAGCGTGAGGACCACGACGTGGACGGGTTCGAGTCGATCATGTTGATCGCGCGGTCCGGGTGGTCGCCGTCATCGTTGTTCCACGACAGGACCTGCACGGAGGAGATCACGGGCGTGACGGACTCGGTCGGGGGAGGCGTCGTTGTGAGGACGGGTGCGGGTTCCGCGCCGGATTCCTGGGCGCTCACGCCGTCACGCAGCGACTGGCCGAGGTCCAGGTTGGTGACCGGGCGCGTCGCCATCCACGGTCCCCAGATCGCGCCGAACAGGAACAGCACGACGCCGAAGATGAGTGCGGGGCGCGTCGGGTCGATCAGCTTCGCGGAGCGCTCGGGCTTGGAGTTGTCCTCGCTGGACGAGGCCGGGGCAGCGTGTGCGGGAGCCGCCGGGATGGGCGGAAGGGAGTCCATGACCTCGGTCGGATCATCGACCGGGGGAGCGGGGATCGCGGCCTCGGCCGTCGGCTGCACGCGGGGGATCTGGTGCGTGGCGGGCGCGTCTGTGAGGGGTTCGGGGTGCGGGTAGTCCTCGAAGTTAATCTCGCTGTCGCGCTCGTATCCGCTGGCCGCGGGTGCGGGTGGCGGGGGAGCGAGCGGGAAGGCTGGCGCGGCGACCTCGGCGCTGTCCGTGGCACCGGTGAGGGGCTCGACGCCCAGCTCTGCGAGGGACTCGGCCACTGATCGGCCGTCCGGCTCAGGGGCCGGGTCCGCGTCGGGGGCCGGAATGGGGTCGGTATCGGGACCGGGGATTGAGTCAGTGTCGGGCAGGGGGATGCCCTGCGCCTGGGCGATGGCCTCAACAGCGGGCGCTGCGATGGCCTCGGCAACGACGGGATTCTCGACGGGAGCCTGCGTCGCGGGGCCGAACACCGGGACCTCGGCGGGGGCAGGAATGGGCGGAGCGTCAACCGATTCGTCGCTCGACGAGGCGGGGGGCACCGGGGGAGCGGGAATCGGCGAGTCGGCGACGACCTCGTCGAACGACGGCAGTTTCTTCTCGTCGCCGGTGCGTTCGGGCGTGGGAGCCATCGGATCCTCCGTCTGGTCGGGTGTGTGTCCCGTCATTATCGCAGCTGGGTCGGGGGTCGCAGTGGAAGACGCTGCCAGGATGTTCACCACAGCGGCGGGCACGTGCAGGCGCGTGAGCAGTGGGCGCATCATCGCAGCGGATTCGCGGGGGGCCGCGAAGCGCAGGACGATCAGGTAGACGAGGCCGGTCACCGCCGAGACGACGGAGAGCTTGACGCCCGCCAGCGCCATCCGTCCCAGCGTCGAGGAGACGCCTGTGTGGATGCCCATGATCCACAGGACGCCGAAGCCGACGAGGCCGGCGACGACCGCGCTGCCCAGGTAGGAGACGTAGGAGCGCAGCAGTCCCGCGCGATCCACGAACCTATTTTCGCGCGAAACCCACACGACGGCGATGACGCCCTGCGTGAGGCGGCACGCGGTCTCGCCGAGGGCCGCAGCGACGACCCACCAGCGTGCGCCGGTGAGGGCGTACATGGACCAGCCGACGATGACCTGGATGATGGTGGGGCCGATGCCCATGAGGAACACGGGCTTGACGTTCTCGTAGGCGAAGAAGACGCGCTGGCTCATGAGGACCATGCCGGTCGACGCGACGCCGGGCATCAGCGAGGCCAGGACGAGGGCGTAGCCGGTGACGGCCTCGGGATCTCCGCCCTTGGCGGCCATCGCGATCTCCATCATGGGGACGGATCCGGCCATGAGCATGGCTGCTGCGACGAGGGTCAGCGACGTGATCGTGCGCACGCCCAGGTGGTAGCTATCGGCCACCGCCCGGTCGTCGCCGTCGGCCACGGCCCCGGCCATGCGGGTGAAGATCGCGGTCGTCAGGGACACGGTGATGAGCGACTGCGGGACCATGAAGATCATGAAGGCCGTCGAGTAGGCCAGGATGCCGACGACGCCGCCCTGCGCGCCGCCATGGCCGATGAAGCCGTCGGCCATGGCCGCCAGGTTGTTCGTCGACAGGACGCCGACTTGAGAAACACCCAGGGTCGCGAACGTCCACCCTGCCACGCGCGGCATCGAGCCAAAGGAGGTTCCGCGGAAGTGGAAGTCCGGCTTGAAGGACACGCCCGCGCGACGCATCGGCCACAGCAGGCACAGCGCCTGGCAGATGACGCCCAGGGTCGCGGACCCGGCGAGCACCCAGAACTGTGCGCCTGTCAGGTCGCCCGCGGGGATGCCGCCGTCGGGCGCACCGCCCCAGATCACGAGGAACAGGCCGAGGCCGGCGATGCCGACGACGTTGTTGACAACCGGCGCCCACATGTAGGGCCCGAAGATTTCGCGGGCGTTGAGAAGCTCACCCAGCAGGTTGTAGAGCCCGTAGAAGAAGAGCTGGGGCAGGCACAGCAGCGCAAACAAAATCGCGAGGTTACGTATGTCCTCGGTGTAGCCGGCGGCCGTGATCATGACGAGCACGGGGGCCAGCACCATCGTCGCAAAGGTCACGAGGAAGAGGAGTGTTCCCGCGAGGGTCAGCAGCCGGTTGACATAGGTGTCACCGTCGTGACGGCGCTTGATCGCCCCCACGATCTGCGGGACCAGGACGGCGTCGAAGATGCCGGATGCCAGCAGGTTGAACACGGTGTTGGGCAGCGTGTTCGCCGTCTGGAACGCGGCGCCGACGCCGCCGGCGGTCGCGCCGACTGCCGCGATCAGCATCGCGTTACGGATGAATCCGAGGATGCGCGACACCATGGTGCCCGATGCCATGAGCGCCGATGCCCTCAGGATCGATCGGCGAGGCGTATTCGAGATCATGGGGTCTCCTTTGTCGTTGTCGTCGTTGCTGTCTCGGATTCGGTGTTGTCGTCTGTGGGCGCCGAGGCCTCGTCGGAGAGCGTGTCGTAGCTGGCCTCGGGCGTGGACTGCGGCTCGTGGGATCTGGCCTCATTGGGCGCGCTCTGCGCCTTGCGGGCGGCCCGTTTGCGGAGCGACCGCGTGATGCCGACGAGGAAGAGCGCTCCGAAGAGGGAGGCGATGACGGCGGTGATCGCGTCCTCCCACCCGGCGCGCATGCGCACGGTCACGGTCTGGGAGTCGTCCAGGATGTGGCCGTCCGGCGTCGTGACCTTGTAGGTGACCTCGATGTCGCCGCTGCCGATCGCACCCACGGGCACCTCAACCGTCGTCGCCCCCTGCGCGGCCAGCGTTTGGTACTGCGCCGGGGTGGCGCGCAGACGCGGGTCGTCGGGCACGAGGGTCACGTCGACGTGGAGCGGCCACGGCAGGTTGTTGCGCACGAGGACGGGAAAGTTCGCGGACTTGTTGATGAGGTTGACGGCCGAGGATGGTTCGACGGTCACCGCGGAGAGCATGCCCGTGATCTGCGACGTCATCGCGGTCGCCGAGTCGAGCTGTTCGGAGGGGGTGAGCTGCGCGGCCAGGGAGGGCAGGATCTGGGGCGTCACCGATTCGTAGACGGCGTCGGGATCGTCCGTGGCCTTCGCGAGAGGCACGAGGCTGGTCAGGGACGAGGCCATGGCCTCGATCGCGGTGGACGTGTCCGCGTCGAGCGTGCCCGCGCCGACGGTCTGACGTTCAACGTCGGTGGGCTCGCTGGCGGCGATGTCACTGAACGACTGGGCGGAGACCCAGCGCGGGGAGAAGAGGGCGTTGACACGCTTGGTGAGGGACTCGTTGACGGTCGTGCCGCGCGCGGCCGCCGCAAAGAGGGTGCGCGACGAGGAGGGGCGTTCGCGCACGATGATCGCCGTGATCGCGGTGAGGGCCTGTTCGGCGTCGAGCTCATCGCCGCCGGATGCGTTCCACGACAGGATTGCGGAGATGTCGCTCTGCTGGGCGAGGGTGCGCGCGCCCGTTCCGTCCGTCGAGGTCTCTCCGGTGGCGGGGTTGACGTTCACGCGCGCGTAGGAGGTGAAGGTGACCTCTTCGGCGGGGGTGAGTGCCGAGGCCGGTGCGATCGTGATCTGGTCGGCGGAGGCGTAGTTCGACAGGAATGACGTGCCAAAAGTCGTGTCGGCGGGCCATGCGACGTTGCGCAGGATCGTGGGGCCCGCGTCTGGGGCGATCGCCGTCGTGCCGCTCTGCCCGGATGGGGATGATGACGCTGAGGCGCTGGGGGTTTCCGTGGCGCTCGCGGAGGGTGAGGGGGTGGGCGACGCGGGTGAGGGCGTGGGCGACGCGGGTGAGGCCGTGGGTGAGGGCGTGGGGGCGACCCAGCCGGCCTCGCGCAGGGATGAGGGGAAGGCCGCGATCGAGTGGGAGGCTCGGTCCCAGAAGCCCGTGTTGCCCGACAGGGCGAGGGCGCCGAGGTCGGCGTCGCCCTCCGGGAGCGCGATGAGCTCGTTTGCTGCCCCCATGAGGGCGGACACGAAGGCCTCCGACTGGAGGTCGCGCGAGCGCTGCGCCGGGTCGGTCGCCGTGGGCGCGGGCGTCGGGGTGGGGGAGGGGGACGGGCTGGGTGAGGCCGTGGCTGCGCCCGATTGCCCCGATTGGGTGCTGGGATGACCGGATTGACCCGATTGGGTCTCGGAGGCGTCGGAATCGGGCGAGGGGCTCGGCGAGGCGGTGGGCTGCGGTCCGAGCGGGATGAGCAGCGGGTCAACGGCCAGGGTGACGCCCGGGGAGGCGGCCAGATTCAGGACTGCGGAGCGTTCGGCCTGGTCCTGGGTGGCGCTCGTCGAGGTCCAGGGGACCACGGCGTTGACGCGCGAAGCAGAGACCTGGGCACCCGAGTCCCACACGAGGATTGAGCGGTCCTTGCCGGAGTACTCGCCGGAGTTGGCGGCCACTGTGATGACGCGTGGTCCCCACTCGGTTGCGTCGGTCAGGGGGAGCGAAGAGGTGGGGATGCGGATCTCGAAGGAGACCGTGGCACCGCGGACGACGTCGGTGAGCGAGGAGGATGCAGCGTGCGTGGCGTCGGGTTCGTCCTCGGTGAGCGCCGTCGTGAGCGCGGCCACCGAGATCGGCGTCTCGTTGGCGACGAACACCTCGAGGGAGATATTCGCGAGAGTCGTCGGCGAATCGTTGTGAACCGTGCCGGACACGACCACTTCGTTCTCACTCGTCACGACGCGAGGGGAGAGCGAGTTAATCGAGATGACGAGACCGGATGCCTCAGCCGCAGCGCCCATCACCGCGGGGCGCGATGCGTCGGACTGAGAAGAGGTCACCGTGGGCAGGGGAGCAGCCCCGGCCTCGTGCAGTCCGAGGCCGAAAGGAAGAGCCACCACCGCGCACAGGGCGGCCACCCGCAGCGTGCGCCTAGTCACGGCCATCCCGATACAGCAGGTCCAGGGCGATGCGCACGATGCGACGCTCGTTGGGGTAGGCGAGCTGGCGCGACACGTCGCGCAGCGGCACCCACGCGGCCTCCTCGGCCTCGTGATCCGGATCCCCATCGACGGAAATCGTGCCGGACTCATACCCCATCAGGTAGTGGTGGACGACCTTGTGGACGCGGCGGTCGTTGCCGGAGAACCAGTAGTCGATCGACGCGAGGTGGCGGATGATGCGCCCGTGGATGCCCGTTTCCTCGGCCACCTCACGCAGAGCGGCCTGCTGAGGAGTCTCAGAACCCTCGAGGTGGCCCTTGGGCAGGCACCACTCGATGCGGCCCGCCCGATTGCGCCGCGCGATCAACGCCGCATAGGGAATTCCGTCACGCACGTCGACGACGATGCCGCCCGCGCTGGTTTCCGCGGAAATCGGCAGATGAGAACGGCCAGCGCGCACAGAAGCGGACCGACGCGGGGGTCTGGGTACCCCGCCTCGGCGGTCAACTGGACGTGCAGGCATAACTCCACTTTAGCCGGTACGCGGCTCCCGGTAGTCGGCCAGGGCCCTTTCCTGGCATGCTTAAGAGCGATGAGTACCCAGTCAGCTTCTCCGAATAACGGCCCCGTGACCGCGCAAAACGCCGGAACGACGGACATTCCTACCCTCATGGCGAACGCCACGAGGACCTTCGCCGCGCTCCCGCCCGCGATTATGGAACTCGGCACGATTTTTCACGAGGCCGGGGAGGAGCTCGCGCTCGTCGGCGGGCCCGTGCGCGACGCCTTCCTGGGAGTGACCCCGCACGACTTCGATATGACGACCTCCGCGCGCCCCGAGCGCACCGAGGAGCTCCTGGCGACGTGGGGCAACGCGACCTGGGACATCGGCAAGGAGTTCGGCACGATCGGAGGGCGCCGCGGCGACCTGATCGTCGAGGTGACGACCTACCGCACCGACGAGTACGAGATCGGTTCGCGCAAGCCCGAGGTGACTTTCGGCGACACGCTCGAGGGCGACCTGACGCGTCGCGACTTCACGGTCAACGCGATGGCGATGCGCCTGCCGCAGATGGCCCTCGTCGACCCCTGCGGCGGCCTCGCGGACCTCGCGGACGGCAACCTGCGCACCCCCGTGTCCGCCGAGCAGTCCTTCGACGACGATCCGCTGCGCATCATGCGCGCGGCCCGCTTTAGCGCGCAGCTGGGCCTCGACGTCGACATGGATGTCATGAACGCGATGGAAACCATGGCCTCGCGCCTCGAAATCGTCTCGGCCGAGCGCATCCGCGCCGAGCTCGAGCGCCTCATCATCTCGCCCTATCCGCGTCGCGGCATCGAGCTGATGGTCCACACGGGCGTCGCCGACATCGTCCTGCCCGAGGTCGCCGCCCTCGTCTCCACCGTGGACGAGCACAAGCGCCACAAGGACGTCTACGAGCACACCCTCACCGTCGTCGAGCAGGCGATGGACCTGGAGACCGGCCCGGACGGCGCCGTGCCCGCCCCCGACTTCATCCTGCGCTTCGCGGCCCTCATGCACGACGTCGGCAAGCCGGCGACACGCCGCTTCGAGAAGAACGGCACCGTGTCCTTCCATCACCACGAGATCGTGGGCGCGAAGATGACGCGCAAGCGTATGAAGGCCCTGCACTTCGATAAGGCCACGACCGAGGCCGTGACCACCCTGGTCGCGCTGCACCTGCGCTTCCACGGCTACGGCGAGGCCGCCTGGTCCGATTCCGCGGTGCGCCGTTACGTGGCCGACGCGGGCGACCTCCTCGAGCGCCTCCACCGCCTCACGCGCGCCGACTGCACGACCCGCAACCGCCGCAAGGCCAACTACCTGTCGGCCGCCTACGACGACCTCGAGGCGCGCATCGCCGCCCTGCGCGAGCAGGAGGAACTCGACGCGATCCGCCCCGACCTCGACGGCGACCAGATCATGGAGATCCTCGGGCTGCGTCCCTCGCGCGCCGTCAAGATCGCCCGCGACTACCTGCTTGAGCTGCGCATGGAGCGCGGGCCGCTGGGCGAGGAGGCGGCCCGTCAGGCGCTTCTCGACTGGTGGGCGTCGGAGGACGTGCGCGCCCTCGCCGACGAGTACCAGGCCCAGCAGGCCCACTGGGAGGCCAAGGTCGCGGAAAAGAAGGCCCGCAAGGCAGCCGCGAAGGCCGCCCGCGAAGCCGAGGAACGCTGAGACCGGACGCTGAGACCGCACAAGGGGCGACAATCGTCACGCCCGCGCACGGTGCGGTGCTGGGGCCACCGCCGTACTCTGGGAATAATTCGACTATTTGTGAGGAGAGTTATCGCATGAGCACGTTCACCCCCGAGAAGGCATCGGCCGATATCGGCGTGTACGGCCTGGGAGTCATGGGCGCAAACCTCGCCCGCAACCTGGCCCGCAACGGCTACGCGACCGCCGTCTTCAACAGGACCCAGGCTCGCACCGAGAAGCTCATGGCGGAGCACGGCGACGAAGCGACCTTCGTTCCCGCGTCCAGGCTCGAGGACTTCATCGCCTCCCTGCGCACCCCGCGCGTCGCCATCATGATGGTCCAGGCCGGCCCCTCGACGGACGCCGTCATGGAGCAGCTCGCCGCTCTCATGGACGAGGGCGACATCATCGTCGACTGCGGTAACTCCCTGTTCACCGACACGATCCGCCGCGAGAAGTGGGCGGCCGAGCGCGGCCTGCACTTCGTGGGTGCGGGCGTCTCCGGCGGCGAGGAGGGTGCCCTGTGGGGTCCCTCCATCATGCCCGGCGGTACCCCGGCCTCGTACGACCGCCTCGGCCCCATGTTCGAGGCCATCGCCGCCACCTACGACGGCGTGCCCTGCTGCACCTACATTGGCGCGAACGGTGCCGGTCACTTCGTGAAGATGGTGCACAATGGTATCGAGTACGCGGACATGCAGGTCATCGCCGAGGCCTACACCCTCCTGCGCGAGGGCCTGGGTGCCACCCCCGCCGAGATCGCCGACATTTTTGCCGCCTGGAACGAGGGCGAGCTCAACTCCTACCTCATGGAGATCACCGCCGAGGTCCTGCGCCAGGTGGACGCGCAGACCGGCAAGCCCCTCGTCGACCTCATCGTGGACGCCGCCTCGCAGAAGGGCACCGGCAAGTGGACGGTGCAGACCGCCCTCGACCTGGCCGTCCCCGTCACCGCGATCGGCGAGGCCACCTTCGCGCGCGGCGCGTCCTCCGAGCCCGCCCAGCGCGCGGCCGGCCAGGCGCTCGCGGGTAACGCCACCGCGCTCGTCATCGAGTCGGACGAGGCGCGGGCCGCGTTCATTGAGGACGTGCGCCAGGCGCTCTTCGCCTCCAAGATCGTCGCCTACTCGCAGGGCTTCGACGAGATCGAGGCCGGGGCGGACGAGTACGAGTGGGGCATCGATAAGGGCGCCCTGGCTCGCATCTGGCGCGCGGGCTGCATCATCCGCGCCGCCTTCCTCGACGACATCACTCGCGCCTACGAGGCCGACCCCGACCTGCCGCTGCTGCTGGCCGCCGAGCCGTTCGCGACCCGCTTCCAGGAGTGCACGCCCGCGCTGCGCCGCGTCGTGGCCCAGGCGGCCCTCGCCGGCGTTCCGATCCCCGTGTTCGCCTCGTCCCTGGCCTACTTCGACCAGATTCGCGCGACGCGCCTGCCGGCCGCCCTCATCCAGGGTCAGCGCGACTTCTTCGGCTCCCACACCTACCACCGGGTCGACAAGGAGGGCGTCTTCCACACCCTGTGGGCGGTGCCGGGTCGTCCCGAGGAACAGTGGTCCTGACCTGAAGAGACGGAAGGTTCTCTAGCAGCGGGTGGGTGCGCGGTGAGCGCACCCACCCGCTGTGTTGCGGACCATACTTTGGGGTTCTTTCAGGAAACACCGTTAGGCTAGGAACATAACAATCCGCTGAAAGGGCGAATACGTGGCTACTAACAACGGACGGTCCGACTGGAACGACATCATCGAGCCCGGCGGCTCGGGCGCGTCGCACCGCGACGCCCTGCCCTCGCGTCGCGCGACGCGCGCCGCCGCTTCGTCGCGTGCTTCCAAGAAGGCCGCCACGGCCTCGTCGGCCGGTAAGAAGGGCCCCGCGAAGAAGAGATTCCGGTGGGCCAAGCGCATCGGGTTTGGAATTCTGACCATCTTCCTGGGCGTGTTCATTGCTGGCATGGCCGTGTTCCTGTACCTCTACAACACGCTGACGGTGCCCGCGCCGGACGATCTGGCCCTCGCGCAGAAGACGACCGTCTACTACGCCGATGGCACGACCGAGATGGGTACCCTGGGTGAGATCAATCGTCAGATCATCGATACGACGAAGCTGCCCGACTATGTGCCCAAGACGATCGTCGCCTCCGAGGACCGCACGTTCTACACGAACAATGGCGTCGACCTGAAGGGCATCCTCCGCGCGCTCGTGAACAACCTGCGTGGCGGCGCACGCCAGGGCGGATCGACCCTCACCCAGCAGTATGTGGAGCGTTACTACATGGGTGAAACCACGTCTTATACGGGCAAGCTCAAGGAAGCCGTCCTGGCGATCAAGATCAACCGTGAGAAGTCCAAGGACGAGGTCATTGGCGCCTACATGAACACGATCTACTTCGGTCGTGGCGCGTACGGCATCGACGCCGCTGCCCAGGCCTACTTTGGTCACGGCGCGGACCAGCTCACTCTGTCCGAGTCGGCGCTCCTCGCTGCCGTCATCCCCGCGCCCTCCGCGTGGGACCCGGCCGTCAACCCCGACAAGGCGAAGGAGCGCTGGGAGCGCGACCTGAACCTCATGCTGGAGGACGGCTGGATTACTCAGGCGCAGCACGACTCCGCGGTCTTCCCCGAGACGATTGACCCCGACACCCTCAACAGTGAGTCGATGAGTGGCACGACGGGCTACCTGATGGCTCAGGTCAAGTCGGAGCTCATCGCCTCCGGCCAGTTCGACGAGGACAAGATCAGCCAGGGTGGCCTGCGCATCACCTCGACGATCGTCAAGGAACACCAGGATCAGGCCGTTGCCGCCGCCGAGGGCATGAACGATGTCGACGGTTGGGATCCCACGTACCAGCACGTCGCCCTCTCCTCTATGGACCCGGCCACGGGCGAGATCCTCGCTGAGTATGCGGGTGCGGATTTCGAGAAGCGCCAGCAGAACGCCGTCACGCAGGACATCGCGATGGCCGGCTCGTCCTTCAAGCCCTTCGCTCTCCTCGCGAACGCGCGCGTGGGTGGCAGCGTCTACGACACCTACTCGGGCAAGTCTCCCCCGTACTTCCGAGGCATGGGAACCCCCGTCACCAACGACGGCGGCTACTCCTTCGGCAACGTCACCCTCGTGAAGGCGACCGCCTACTCGATGAACACGGTGTTCGTGGGCCTCAATGACGACGTGGAGCCGGAGAACACGCTGAAGGCGGCCATCGACGCGGGTATTCCCGAGGACACGGTGGGCCTGAACGAGGAGCTGCTCAACGTGCTGGGCCCCTCCTCGCCGCACAACATCGACCTGACGACCGCCTACTCGACGATCGCGAACGGTGGCGAGCGCGTCACCGCCCACATCGTCAAGAAGGTCGAGGACTCGAACAACAAGCTGCTCTACAGCGGGGACGTGGCCCCCAAGCGCTTTTGAATGATCGCCATTCAGTCATTGCCGG
>OFCM01000412.1_pt1 | contig 13640 bp, 10 predicted proteins | sample 1520841 | NCBI WGS metagenome assembly OFCM01 (sample SAMEA2699037, study PRJEB24076) | metagenome | biome: Human gut stool | place: Spain | collected 2012-11-21 | reverse complement strand
AATTGCTAACTCGTCTAAAAACCACCAGTACCCATGAAGAAACAAGAGGCGAGATAAATATTCAGAATTATGCCTTGAACAGGGGATAATTTAAAATAGGAAATTTTATGGAGCGGCGGACGGGACTCGAACCCGCAACAGTCAGCTTGGAAGGCTGATGCTCTACCAATTGAACTACCGCCGCAAGGGTAAAGCAAAAAGAAAAAATGGTCGGGGTGACTGGATTCGAACCAGCGACCCACTGCTCCCAAAGCAGTTGCGCTACCAAGCTGCGCTACACCCCGAGCCGAGAGAAAAGTATAGGTGACAAATCGCCCAAGAGCAAGAATAAATTGCAATCTTTTTTGAACTAATTTTTGTCTCTCAGATTTTTCTATTTTGTTATGTAATCGAAACAATGGATGACTATGCTATTCGTAACCACTTCGAAAGGGGTTTCATGAGCTATTCATCTAAGGTAATCGCACAGCTTGAAGAGCGTTACGCAGATCAGCCTGAGTTTATCCAGGCAGCAAAAGAAGTTCTTACCACCATCCAACCTGCACTTGATGCTCATCCAGAGTTCGAGAAAGCCGCCTTGCTCGAGCGTCTTGTTGAGCCAGAGCGCATTGTTATGTTCCGCGTCCCCTGGATTGACGACGCTGGCAACGTTCAGGTTAATCGCGGATACCGCATCGAGTTTAACTCCGCAATTGGACCTTACAAGGGCGGCCTTCGTCTCCATCCAACAGTTAACCTGTCTATCTTGAAGTTCCTTGGCTTCGAGCAAATCTTCAAGAACTCCCTGACCACGCTTCCAATGGGCGGCGGCAAGGGCGGCTCCGACTTTGATCCAAAGGGCAAGTCTGACCGCGAGATTATGGCGTTTTGCCAGTCCTTTATGACTGAGCTTGCTCGTCACATTGGTCCAAACACCGACGTCCCAGCTGGTGACATTGGCACTGGCGCACGAGAGATTGGCTATATGTTTGGCCAGTACAAGCGCCTTCGCAACGAGTGGACCGGCGTCCTGACCGGCAAAGGCCTCTCCTTTGGCGGCTCCCTCGCTCGCACCGAGGCAACCGGCTACGGCGCGGTTTACTTCCTCACCCACATGCTTGCCGAGAAGAACGATTCGCTCGCGGGCAAAACAGTCTGCATCTCCGGCTCCGGAAACGTTGCTACCTACGCTGCCCAGAAGGCACAGCAACTCGGAGCAACCGTGGTGACCGTATCTGACTCCTCAGGTTATGTTTATGACCCTGAGGGTATTGACGTTGAGCTGCTGAAAGACGTCAAGGAGGTTCGTCGCGCACGCATCAAGGAGTACGCCGACGCACGTCCTTCTGCTACTTTCTTCCCAGGCGAGCGTCCTTGGAGTCAGAAATGTGACATCGCCATGCCATGCGCAACTCAGAACGAGCTCGAGCTTGCTGACGTGCAGAAACTTGTTGCTAACGGCACCAAGTACGTCGTTGAGGGCGCTAATATGCCAACCACCCTCGAGGCAACCAATTACCTCATCGAGAACGGCGTCTTTTTCGCACCTGGAAAGGCTGCAAACGCAGGTGGCGTAGCTGTTTCCGGTCTTGAGATGTCCCAGAACGCCGAGCACCTGTCTTGGACGTTTGAAGAGGTGGACTCCAAGCTGCAGGGTATTATGGAGAGCATTTACACCGCTGCTTCTGAGGCCGCAGCAACGTATGGCCACCCCGGCAACCTGGTCTTTGGCGCAAACATCGCCGGTTTCCTCAAGGTTGCAAACGCAATGATGGCGCAGGGTGTCTGCTAGATTGCATCGCATTTGGCGAGAAAACCGATGTAGCGGCATTTGATCGTCTATCTTCACTGCCGGCTTGGCTTTAACGTAAGATTTAAAAGGACCTTGGTCTCCCAAGGTCCTTTTTGCTCACGCATTACGCTCGTGAAACAAACGCATTACCTTCGATGAAAAAGCGCCTTGGAGCATCAACGTTTTTGCTAATGCCCACGCGAGGTGAACTTCCAATCATTTCTCCTGGTAGGAGGGGAGCAAAGTCCAGAACAAGTGGCTCTACCGTTAGATCATGTTCGTACAGAGCCTTGTCAATGCCAAGCGCCGCACACACTTTACCTGGCCCGTTGGTGAGGTCGCGCAGCTTGAGCGGATGCTTACGCGCACGTTCCGCTTGCTCTTTACCCGCACGTCCAGCCTCACGGAGTTCGCGCATCACCTCTACACCCTCAAGAGGCTCAACCGCGCGCACCAAGCAACCGCTGCCAAAGCCCTCAGGACCGCACACTACATTGCAGCAGTGATGCATGCCGTACGAAACGTACACGTAGAGGTGACCTGCTGGTCCAAACATGGCAGCATTGCGCTCGCTAGGACCGCCAAACGCATGACTCGCCGGATCGTCTTGGTCGTACGCCTCGGTCTCCACAATTCTTACAACTAGTTTGTGTTTCTCGCCATTAAGCGTAATTGTCCTTGTCAGAGTGCATCCCAGCAGCAGTGGTGCGGCCACATCTGAGGGATTCTCTAGAAAATCTGGAAACATGCCATCTCCTTTATTGGTTATGCGTTACAATACTACCAACCTTTAAGGACGGTGCGAGACACCGGCAAGGCCCATAGCGTTGAGTGCGCATGTTCGCTGTTGAGCCTCCACAAGGAGTGCTCTTTTTCTATGGCTCGGCATGCTCCTACGCAGATCGGAGAGTATATGAATCCACTGGCAAGTGCCACCTCGCAGCCTCGCGCGCTGCTTGTTCTCGAAGACGGAACAACCTTCGAGGGGAGGTGCTGTGGTGCTAGTGGAGAGACCTTCGGCGAGATTGTTTTTAACACGTCTATGACCGGCTACCAGGAGATTATCTCCGATCCAAGTTATGCCGGCCAGATTGTCACGCTGACTTATCCGCAGGTAGGCAACTACGGCATCGATCCTGCGGTCATGCAGCGAGACGTTTTGCACCTGCGTGGTTTTGTCGTCCACGACATGTGCTACGAGCCAAGCAACTGGACATCCAAGCAGAGCCTGCCGGAGTTTCTGCAGGAAAACGGCGTCGTTGCCATTGAGGGCATCGATACCCGCGCGCTGACCATGCACCTGCGCGACCACGGCGCACAGAAGGCGGCCATCTCCACCGAGGACCTGGACCCTGCCCATCTGCTCGCGCGCGTCCAGGCGTCACCCAACATCTCCGAGCACAACTATGTCCCCGACGTCTCCGTCGACGCACCTCACGTGGTTCCCGCTACGTCCAAGAAGCGCTTCAACGTTGTCGCATACGACTGTGGCGAGAAGAACGGCATTCTCCAGGGTCTTGCGGCAAACGGCTGCGAGGTCACGGTTGTACCGTGGAACACACCTGCTGAGGACGCCTTAGCCTACAACCCAGACGGCATCTTCTTCTCCAACGGCCCTGGTGACCCAGAGCAGGTTGACGCTACGCAGGAGGCCGCTCGTGGCGTTCTGGGCAAGGTTCCCGTCTTTGGTATCTGCCTGGGCAACCAGATGCTCTCCATTGTCGCAGGTGCGGATATCGAGAAACTCAAATTTGGACACCACGGTGGCAACGAACCAGTCATGAATCTTCTAACTGGCAAGGTTGAGATTACTGCTCAAAACCACAACTACGGCCTGGTTTTCCCAAGCCTGGGCAAGCTCATTGCAGAGGAGTCCGGTGGAATCTCCGAGCACTTTGACAACCTCTGCGAGTGGTCCGCAAGGCGTATTGCTCCTGTTGTCCAGACAAAGGAGTTTGGTCGCGTCAGGCTCACCCACGTCAACCTTAACGACGGCACTCCAGAGGGCATCCAATTCCTGGATATTCCAGCGTTTTCCGTTCAGTATCACCCTGAGGCAAGCCCAGGACCTCACGATTCATCTTATTTATTTAAGGCATTTGCTCGTTTGATGGAGGGACAGTCTGACTATCTTGCCATCGACGTTCGTGAGGGGAGGCGCTTCTAATGCCAAAGCGTACTGATATAAAGAAGATCCTAGTCATTGGCTCTGGTCCAATTGTTATTGGTCAGGCTTGCGAGTTTGACTATTCTGGCACGCAGGCATGCCGCGCCCTTCGTAAAGAGGGCTTTGAGGTTGTTCTGGTTAACTCAAATCCAGCAACCATCATGACTGACCCAGAAACCGCAGACAGAACTTACGTTGAGCCTATCACCGTTGAGTCGGTGACCCGCGTCATTGAGCGCGAGCGTCCTGATGCACTTCTGCCAAATATGGGTGGTCAGACTGCTCTGAACTGCACCATTGGCCTTGGTGAGGCAGGTGTTCTTGACAAGTACAACATCGAGGTCATCGGCTGCAATCTGGAGTCCATTCGCACCGGTGAGGACCGCGAGCTCTTCAGCGAGGCAGTCCAAGACATTGGCCTGGAGGTTGCTCGCGCAGACATTGCTCATTCCATGGAAGACGCCCAGCGTATTGTTGCTGATCTGGGATACCCTGTGGTCATTCGCCCAAGCTTCACCCTTGGTGGCGCGGGCGGTGGCATTGCTCACACCCCAGAAGAACTCGTAGAGATTGTTGAGCAGGGTCTCTTGCTTTCTCCAGAGCACGAGGTGCTGGTAGAGGAGTCCATTGAGGGCTGGAAAGAGATTGAGATGGAGGTCATGCGCGATACCGCAGGTAACGGTATCGTTGTCTGCTCCATCGAGAACCTCGATCCAATGGGTGTCCACACGGGAGACTCCATCACCGTTGCGCCAGCTCAGACACTTACCGATGAAGAGCTCCAGAATCTCCGCGACTACTCCATCGCCATTCTCGAGCGTGTAGGTGTTGCTTGCGGTGGTTCTAACGTTCAGTTTGCGGTCAACCCAACTAACGGCCGCGTTATCGTCATTGAGATGAACCCTCGCGTCAGCCGCTCTTCCGCGTTGGCTTCCAAGGCAACTGGCTTCCCAATTGCAAAGATGGCTGCGCTGCTTTCTGTTGGCTACACGTTGGATGAGATTACCAACGACATCACCAAGGCAACTCCTGCTGCCTTTGAGCCTTCTATCGATTACTGCGTGGTCAAAGTTCCGCGCTTTGCCTTCGTCAAGTTCAAGGGCACCAGCCGCGTTCTGACCACCCGCATGAAGTCGGTCGGCGAGGCTATGGCCATGGGCAGGACCTTTGAGGAGGCCTTGCAGAAGGCACTTCGCTCCCTGGAGCAAGATCGCGCTGGTCTGGGCGCAGACGGCCACGATGTCTTTGACGAGAAGAACTTTGATGAGCTCGTCAGTAAGCCAACACCAGAGCGTATTTTCTACGTTGCTGAGGCTCTGCGCAGAAACTGGAGTGTTGAGCGCATCCACGATATGACCGGTATTGATCCTTGGTATCTACATCGTATGGCAGGCATCATCAACGCCGAGAAACGCATCAAAGAGCTGGGACTTTCCGGTCTCACCACCGATAACATGCTTGCTGCCAAACAGCTGGGCTTCTCGGATGAGCAGCTCGCACACCTTACCGGCACCAAGACAGACGTTGTCCGTGCTGTGAGGGAAGTGCTGGGTGTTCGCCCGCAGGTCAAGACAGTTGATACCTGCGCAGGTGAGTTTGGTGCAACCACGCAGTACCATTACGTCACCTACGAGAAGGGCAATGCCACAGAGTACGTGAAGGCAGAAAAGCCACGCGTTATGATTCTCTCCGCTGGTCCTAACCGTATTGGTCAGGGCATTGAGTTTGACTACTGCTGCGTTCATGCTGCCTATGCTCTTCGCGAGCAGGGCTATGAGACGGTCATGGTCAACTGCAACCCCGAGACGGTTTCTACAGACTACGACACTTCTGATCGACTCTATTTCCAGCCTTTGACCTTTGAAGACGTCATGGACGTTATTGAGGTTGAGAAGCCAGAAGGCGTCATTGTTACCCTTGGTGGCCAGACTCCAATCAAGCTGGCACGCGCTTTGAAGGACGCCGGCGTTCCAATCATGGGCACTCAGCCAGAGGCAATTGACCTGGCAGAGGACCGCGACCGCTTCGCAGCACTTCTAGACCGCCTGAACATTGCCTGCCCACCATCGGCAGTTGCTTCTACTATGGACGAGGCTCGCGACGCTGCACGTCGTATTGGCTACCCACTGATTGTCCGCCCAAGCTACGTTCTTGGTGGTCGCGGCATGGCCATTGTCTACGACGACTCCGACCTGGTCACCTACATGGAGTCCGCGACGCACGTCACGCCAGACCGTCCTGTCTACCTGGATGCCTTCCTTGAGGACGCCATTGAGCTGGACGTTGACGCTCTCTGCGACACCGAGGAGTGTTATGTGGGCTCCGTCCTGGAGCACATTGAGGAGTGCGGTATTCACTCTGGCGACTCCGCTTGCTGCTGGCCGCCCTTCTCGCTCTCTGAAAAGATTGTTGACCAGATTAGAGCCATCACCAAAAAGCTGGCGCTTGCCTGCGGCATTCGAGGCCTGCTAAACATCCAGTACGCCGTCCGCGACGAGCACGTCTTTGTTATCGAGCTCAACCCTCGCGCTTCTAGAACCGTGCCATTCTCGTCCAAGGCAACTGGCGTCTCCCTGGCCAAATACGCATCTCGCATCATGGCTGGCGAGAAGATCAGTGAGCTCAGAGCACAAGGTCTGCTTCCAGACGAAAATCGCACCGTCGATTACTACGCGGTCAAAGAGGCGGTTATGCCTTGGTCCAGATTCCCTGGCGCTGACTCAATCCTTGGCCCAGAGATGAAGTCTACCGGTGAGGTCATGGGTATTGCCCGCACCTTCCCGGCAGCATACGCAAAGACTCGCGAGGCAGTTGAGAACAAGCTTCCTGAGCAGGGCTCCGTCTTCATCAGTGTGTGTGACCGCGATAAGCGCGCCATTGCTCCTGTTGCTATGGCTCTGGAGAACCTTGGCTATGGCATCTACACCACAGGCGGTACCGCAAAGACGCTGCGTGCGGCCGGAATTGACTGCACTACCGTCAATCGCATTTCCGATGGTCATCCAAACGTTGTTGACCTTATGCGCGATAAGACCGTCAGTTTCATTATCAATACACCTCACGGTCACGAGGCTCATAGCGATGGCACCAAGATGCGCGCAGAAGCTGTCAGCCAGGGCATTACCTGCGTCACCGCAATGTCTGCTGCTACCGCTCTTATTCAGGCACTTGCTGCGGCAAGAAAGAGTGAGCCCGAGACCTTTGCACTACAAGATCTTTAAAACGTGCTTGGAGAATGAGCTTTTCAATTGAACAAGACCGGTCTTGAAAAAGGCCGGTCTTTTTTCGTGAGGGAAGTGTTTAGAATACGAAGTTCTCCTAGTGAAGAGCGCAAAAGTTTGTTATTATTGCAAGGCTGCATAAATATGCGGGCGTGGCGGAACTGGCAGACGCGCTAGATTTAGGTTCTAGTGGACTAAGTCCGTGGGGGTTCGATTCCCTCCGCCCGCACCATGCAGAAATTTGGTTAAGAGCTGGTACGCCAGCATTTTTTACGAGACACTGGAGGAACGTTGAACATCACCGTTACCGCAGATAAGCCAGTTGACGAGAAACTCACCGTCAAGGTTACAGTTCCTGCTGCAGAGGTAGACGCTGCAATTAAGCAGGCTTACAAGGACATTGCAAACAAGTATTCCTTCCAGGGTTTCCGCAAGGGCCGCGCACCTCGTCCTGTCATTGACGGCATTGTTGGCCGCGAGGCAGTCCTTGCTCAGGCAACCAACGATCTTCTCGGCGCAGCAGAGCCACAGCTTCTTGAGGAGCTTGACCTTGTTCCTGTTGGCCGTGGTGATTACAACCAGGATGCAGACCTTCCTGTTGAGGGCCAGGATTACTCCTACGAGGTAGTCTTCAACGTTCGTCCTGAGGCTAAGCTTGATTCTTACGATGCTCCTGCAATCAACATGCCACCAAATGAGGCAACTGAGGCTGAGGTTGATCACCAAATCAAGCAGCTTCTGTCTTACCAGGCTAAATTTGAGAACACCAAGGAGAAGCGCGCTGTCAAAGAGGGCGACACCATTGGTGTAGACATCAAGAACATTGAGGGTGCTGCTCACATGGAGGGCGAGGACCGCGTTCTTACCCTTAATGGCACCCAGGCTCCAAAGGAGCTTGAGGAGGCACTCATCGGCATGAAGCCAGGTGAGGAGAAAGAGGTCAAATGGACTCACAGCCACACTCACGGCGATGAGGTTCACTCCCACGATTACGATATCAACGTCAAGGTTGTTGCTCACAAGAAGTCCGTCACTCCAGAGCTGACTGACGAGCTTGCAAAGAACACCTTTGGTTATGACACGGTCGAGAAACTCCGCGAGGCTGTTAAGTCTGAGATTGAGTCTGACAAGAAGAATTCTCTTCCAACTCTTAAAGAGGACCGTGTTGTAGAGGCTCTGGGCAAGCGTCTTCAGCTTGAGGAGGTTCCAGAGGAGTACAAGAATGAGGTCTTCAACGAGATTGCTCAGGAGTTCTTGAATGGTCTTCAGCAGCAGGGTATGAGCCTTGATATGTTCCTGGCTGCACGTGGCATTAAGACCGATGACTTCATCTCTGATCTTCGTGTTCAGGCTGAGGAGCGCGCACGTCAGTCCCTGGCTCTTGACGCAATGGCAGCTGAGCTCAAGCTTGAGGCAACTGAGGAGGACATCCGCGCAGAGTTTGAGCGCGCTGGTGTTCCAAACGTTGAGGCTGCAATTGAGGAGTGGCGCAAGGCTGGCCGTCTTCCTGCAATCCGTGAGTCCATCCGTCGTTCCAAGGCTCTTGATTGGCTGCGCGATAACGCAACCGTCACCGTTGTCGACGAGATTGCTGAGGCTGCTAAGGAAGAGCAGAAGGCAGAGAAGAAGCCTGCTAAGAAGGCTCCTGCTAAGAAGAAGGCAGCTAAGAAGGACGAGGACGCAGAGAAGGACGCTGAGTAGTCCGCAGCTGGTTGGGTTTCTCGCCAGAAAGACTGCGCCAAAAGTTGCAGTTACTTTGAATTTTTCATACCCCGGGTTAGAGACACGCTTCCCGGGGTATGTTTCTAAGGAAAGACCTTTGAAGGAGGATTATGCATTATCCAACAAACATTCCAACTATTCCGTATGTTATTGAGCAGACTCCTCGTGGTGAGCGTAGCTATGACATCTACTCTAGACTGCTCAACGATCGTATTGTTTTCTTGGGTGAGCCGGTAACGCGCGATTCTGCAAACCTGGTCATTGCACAGCTTTTGCACCTTGAGAGCCAGGACCCAGACAAGGATATTTCTCTCTACATTGACTCTCCTGGTGGAGACGTTTATGCAGGTCTGGGCATTCTCGACACCATGAATTTCATCAAGCCAGATGTTTCTACCATCTGCGTTGGTATGGCAGCATCAATGGGCGCTGTTCTTCTTGCAGCCGGTGCAAAGGGTAAGCGTCTCGCGCTTCCTAACTCTATGGTTATGATTCACCAGCCATCCAGTGGCGTTCAGGGTCAGCAGACCGATATCCAGATTATTGCAGATGAGACAAAGTGGATTCGCCAGCACCTCAATGAGTTGCTTTCGGATTATACTGGACAGCCTATCGAGAAGGTCAATGTAGACACCGAGCGCGATAATTATCTTCGTGCACATGAGGCTTGTGACTACGGCCTGGTAGACCGCGTTATCTCTTCTCGTAACGACCAATAATTGTACTTGTATTGAGGGTTTAAGTTATGGCTAAAGACCAGGACTTCTCGCCTTTTGGCGGATTAGATGAGATGCACTGTTCTTTCTGCGGAAAGAGTAGGTCGCAGGTAAATAAGCTTATTCAGGGTCCTGGTGGAGTCTGCATTTGTGATGAGTGCGTCTCTACCTGCTCGGATATGATTGATGAGTCCCTTGGCTTTGATGAAGAGTCAGAGATTGAGACTCACTCTGATGAGCCCGTTATCAAAGACCTGCCCACTCCGCATGAGATTTACGATGAGCTGTCTCAGTACGTAATGGGTCAGGAAGACGCAAAGCGTGCTATGTCGGTTGCGGTGTATAACCATTACCGTCGTATTCTTTCAGGCAACGATGAGCCTCAGGAGGGCCAGGAGGATGTTGAGATTGCAAAGTCCAACATCTTGCTGCTAGGTCCAACTGGTACTGGTAAAACCTTACTTGCTCAGACGCTTGCTCGTTTTCTTGAGGTTCCGTTTGCTATTGCTGACGCAACGACCCTTACCGAGGCTGGTTACGTTGGTGAAGATGTCGAGAATATCCTGCTTAAGCTCATCACTGCTGCTGACGGCGATGTTGAGCGTGCTCAGGTAGGCATTGTCTACATCGACGAGATTGATAAGATTGCTCGCAAGGCCGAGAATCTCTCAATTACTCGTGACGTTTCTGGTGAGGGTGTTCAGCAGGCACTCCTGAAGATTCTTGAGGGTACCGTTGCAAGTGTTCCGCCAACAGGTGGACGTAAGCATCCTCAGCAGGAGCTTATTCATATTGATACCACCAATATCTTGTTCATCTGTGGTGGCGCTTTTGTTGGTCTGGATAAGATTGTTGCTGATCGTATTGGTAAAAAGGGAATTGGCTTTAACTCTGATGTTGCTCAGAATGTCAAAGAAGGTGAGTCTGAGCTTATCGCCAAGGTAATGCCTCAGGATCTGCACAGGTTTGGCATGATTCCAGAGCTTTTGGGCCGTATTCCAGTTATCACTTCTACTCGTGAGCTTGGTGAGGAAGATCTGATGAGCATTCTCACAGATCCAAAGAATGCTCTTACCAAGCAGTACAAGCGTATGTTTGAGCTTGAGGGTGTAGACCTAGAGTTTACTGAGGATTCACTCAGAGAGATTGCTAAGAAGGCTTTAGCTCGCGGCACTGGTGCTCGTGGTCTTCGTGCAATCTGTGAGTCTACGCTGCAAGAGACCATGTTTGATTTGCCATCAGATTTGGATATCACTAAGGTTGTGGTTACTCCAGAAAGTGTTGGCGGAGATAACGCACCAGAAATTATTAAGGGCAAAAAGAAATAACTCGCATAGCAATAAAAAAGGAGGTCGAAAGACCTCCTTTTGCGTTATAGATTGCCGCCACCAAGTTTGTTGTATGACGTAATAACTTTGGTGCGGGTTTTAGTGCCTGGTGGGAAGACGGTATCAAACAAAGGCATCAAGCCGCGGAAAAGAACACCACTTTGTACGCGGTGAGAAAGACCTCTTACCGTACGTCTTGACTCTTCAAGCTGTGAGCGGAGCTCCTCAAGATAAGGGGAGCGACGAGCATAGAACCAGAAAAGGCCTGCAAGATCTGAGTTTGGATAGAGCCAAGGCCTGTTGTCAGGTCCTGCAAAATGTGCAATGCAGATATTCTTACGAGCTTCTTCGTATTCTTCTCGCACGTCTTTTGGCGCCTGAGCAACAATGTGATCGCGACGGAGGAATTGCCAGTCTACCAGGTAATTCCATTTCATGTTAATACGAAGATAATGGCCGTTCACAAACCTGTTAAGAACATCTTGATCAAGCCAGCGCCATGCACGCATGGTTGAGACCTTCAGAAACTCCTCAGGAGAAATTTGCTTTCTAATCTCTTCAAGGTTCATCAAAATGACGCCTGCCTGGAAGTAATCGTGAGGATCATCCATACCCAGCTCATTTTTGAGGTAGGGGCCAACTGTAGCGTCATATCCATCAATTTGGCCAATAGTATCTGCGTCACGTGTAGCGCCTACCAAGTATCCTGTGACATCAATATCGTAGAGCTCTGCAATATCGGTATTAACTACCAGGTCAGAGTCAAGGTAGATGGCTTTATTGACGTTAGGAAGCAGTGAGGGAGCAAGCAGTCTGTAGTAAGTTTCTGGTCTAAAGTGACCATGATGAGGAAGCTCAATATCACCAAGGGCAGCATCAACATCTAAGAAACCAACATGGACGTTATCAACAAGCTGAGCCTGACGAGTAAGCGTAATCATGCTGGTAGGAGTGAGGTCACGCGTCAAAACAATGATGTCGTAACGACGTTCTGGATTGACGTTCTCAATGATGGATTGAATTGCTACAGACAAATACGGCACAAAGTTATCGCTGCAGGCAAATACAAGCACAACGTCATTAAGAGCAAGTCCCAGCTCATCGGATGAGCTTGCAAGCATTGCTCCAGAAAGTTGCGCCCTGCCTGTTCCAACAAGGCGTTGTGTGGGTATTTTACGTAATCTTCTCATACGTAAGACTTTAACACTTAGACACCAAAAACGCCTGCTGCGTTTGTCATTACTTCACTTTGCACAGAGTATCCACGGGCCTCACTGAGCCCAAGAAGAGCTCGCTTAAGGCTGTCCACAATGTACGCCGAGTCAATATCTGTGTGATCACTGGAGGGAAGGTCAGTCTCGGTAAGGAGTTTATCTTTTGGGTAGACCTTAGCGTATTCACGGCCACGCTTGGTCTTAAGGCTCATCTCGCCAACAGAGAACCAACAGCCAAGCTTAATGGCTCTCTGGAGCTCTTCTGAGCTACCGCTAAACCAGTGGATAATAGGAATGCATGCTTGAGCGGCTCCTGTCTGCTCAAGAATATCTAGTACCGTATCAACACTTCTCACGGTGTGCATCGAGAGCACTCGTGGCTGGTCGTTGTGTGAAAGCTCTGCTGCACGTGCGCAAATCTTTGTAAAGGCCTTAACCTGCAAATCTTGTAACCCATCAACACAATAGCGAGAAGAAAAATCTAGTCCAATCTCGCCAATGTAAGGCGTCTGCTCCATCAGTTCTAGCAGGAGCTCTATATCTTTTTGAGTAACGCGACCGTCAGAGGTATACCAGGGGTGCGCTCCAAGTCCCACACGGATGTTGTCTTGCGTAAGTTGAGGAGCAAGTTCTAGGTAGTCGTGAGGAGTAACTCCACAGGTAAAGAAACCTAATCCGGCGTCATGAGAACTTCTCGCTACATTGAGTGGAGTGTCCATAAGATTGGCATGAACGTGCGCATCAAAGTATGTGAGGTTACTCATGATCAAGCCCTGAAAGATGCAGAATGACGTCTGAGGCAATCATCTGACCCATAATAGGAGGGTAGTAGGACATAGTTCCTAGCTTGGCAGATTTTCCAGTTGCACCCTCTGGTGCAAAAACTGGTCGCGCTGGCTCAGGGGAGTAGAGCACACGGAAGTCGGCAAGTCCACGCTTCTTGGACTCTTTTCTCATTACCCTTGCAAGAGCATCGGTATGCGTTTTTGAAAGCGTAGTAATCTCCAGAAGTTCTGGGTGGATCTTATTGCCGCCGCCCATGCTGGAGATGAGGTAGATATCGTTTTTCTGACACCATGCCACAACAGCTAATTTGGCAGAAATGGTATCGATGGCATCAACTACAACATCTGGTTTTGGAAGAGCAGAGAGCTGCTCGTCAACGTTGTCTTTAAGCAAAAACGCGTCAAGTGTGACCACGTGAGCGTCTGGATTAATGTCCAGAATCATCTCTTTGGTAACGTCACCTTTTCTTTTTCCAATGGTGCTCACATAGGCAATAGCCTGCCTGTTTAGGTTGGATGCTTCTACTGCATCGGCATCCACTAAAACAAACGAGCCTACACCGCCTCTGGCCAGCGCCTGAACACAGTTTGAACCAACGCCACCAAGACCTAAGACCATGACGCAGGAATTTTGAATCTGTCCAAGGCGGTCTTTTCCTAGAACAAGTTCAAGTCGAGCAGTGGCTTCAGGAATTGTGGCAGACATAGAGCTCCTC
>OFCM01000407.1_pt1 | contig 13950 bp, 10 predicted proteins | sample 1520841 | NCBI WGS metagenome assembly OFCM01 (sample SAMEA2699037, study PRJEB24076) | metagenome | biome: Human gut stool | place: Spain | collected 2012-11-21 | reverse complement strand
AAATAAGGTGTTTTGCAAGAGCAACGTCACTTAAAAAATAAATGTCCGTCCACTCAAGCACTCTAAGAGTAGTTGGGTTGACGAGATTGGTCAAGTATTTACTATATACCTTATAAACAGGACATTTATTTAATACATACTGTCGAGAAGAACGTCGAGCTGCAACGTCGAGAAGAGCGTTGCACATCGCGGTGAGTGCCGAACCGAACTGTTGACCGGCAACGTCGAGCGCTGCACTCTTGCAAGGAAGGGACCTCACATGGGCAAAGTAATTGTATTTGGAAGCCTGAACATGGATATCTCTATAGAGGCCGATAAGATGCCTCAGCAGGGTGAGACCATCGGCGGCAAAAATCTTGTCACTAGCCCAGGTGGTAAGGGTGCTAATCAGGCTGTTGCTGCAGCTCGAATGGGTGCGGACGTTCACATGATTGGCGCGGTTGGCGCTGACTCGTTCGGACAAGATCTCAAGCAGTCGCTTATTGGCTACGGAGTCAATGCAGAGCAGGTGGATGAGTTGTCTGGAGTCTCCACGGGTGTTGCTGTGATCGTGCGCGTTGGCGGCGATAACCGTATCATTTTGGACCACGGAGCTAATCACGCACGCACAGCCGACGACGTAAAAGCAGTGCTTGATCGCATTGCAAAGCCAGGAGATGTGTTCTTGACACAGTTCGAGTGCGAGTTGTCGACCACGTTTGAGCTTATCAGATACGCACATGAGCTGGGACTCTATACGATGGTGAACCCGTCGCCATCGGCTACCATGACCACCGGTCTTCTCGCCAGCGTGGACGTGCTTTGCCTGAACGAGATTGAGTTTGCGGACCTGTTTGGCGAGGGCAAGATTAGCCCGCTGGCAGATCCCGAGGCTGCGGTGCAGAAGGTGCTTGCAAGTGGCGTGGCAACTGCGGTGTTGACGCTGGGTTCCAAGGGTTCCATTGCTGCCGACTCGCACGGCGTGTACCAGCAGGAATGTTACCGCGTGGACACCGTGGACACTACCTGTGCGGGCGACACGTTTATGGGTACGCTTGCTGCGTTCCAGGCATCGGGGCAGCTAGAGGGGCACGATATCAAGCAGGCGCTTGATGTGGCTGCAAAGGCTGCGGCGCTTGCCACCACTAAGGTTGGCGCTCAGCAATCAATTCCAACGTATCAGCAGGTAGTTGAGTTTTAGGTTAAAATTGCAGTGATTATTGCTCCATAATTTACAGCCTACACGCAGTTCAAATGGCTCCAGCCAAGTCCAAACGCAGTCTATACGCAGTTCAAACGTAACGTACACGCAGTTCAAACGCACAAAGGAGACTTATGACAACGCTTTCAACTAAGACGCGCGTCATCATTGACACGGATCCTGGCATTGACGACGCCATTGCGCTGGGATTTGCCCTGGCCGCAAAGGCGCTGGATATCAAGCTTATTACTACCGTGAGCGGAAATGTTGGCATTGAGAACGTCACCAATAACGCTCTTAAACTGCTCAAATTCTGGAATCAGCATGTGCCTGTTGCGCGTGGTGCTGCCGAGCCACTGCTCAGAAAACCGATGGACGCAAGCGACGTCCACGGCGCTTCGGGCATGAGGGGCTACGAATTTGACGGCATTCAGCCAGACTGTCTGCTCGAAGAAACTGCACTTGAAGCGCAGCGTCGCGTCATTATGGAGGGTGCTTCGGCTGATGAGAAAACCACGTTGGTGACGCTTGGTCCGCTGACAAACATCGCACTGCTGCTGAAAGCATATCCACAAGTCAAAGAGCATATCGAGCGCATTGTTATGATGGGTGGAGCTCTGACCCGCGGAAACCTTGGCGTCATGTCCGAGTTTAACGTGGGTGTTGACCCAGAGGCAGCAAAAATTGTCTTCGCATCCGGCGTTCACGTGGCCATGGTTGGCCTTGAGGTGGGCGACGCTGCTCGCGTCATGCCCGAGGACATCGAGAACATCCAGAACTCCGGCAAGAGCGGCGACATGCTGGTCAAGCTGCTGCTCAACTATCGCGTTCACTACCAGGAGGAGGGTTTCAGCATGTACGACCCAACGGCCGTGGCCTACCTGCTGGCACCTCAGATGTTCGAGACCAAAGATGTGTTTGTGGACGTTGAGTGCGCTGGAGGCTTAACCGCTGGCTGCACCGTCGTTGACCTGGCCGGATACCTTGGCGAGAAACCCAACGCAACTGTATGCGTTGGCGTTGACCAAAAGGCATTCCGCACTTGGTTTGTCCACCAGATCCAAAAGTGCAACGTCCTCGACGGCTCCGCGCCTGCAGTTGAAGGCGTGCTGCTGGACTAAGGTGCCGTTGCACCAACATTCCGCCAGGCGGGACACCGCATCAAAAATCACAAGAAAAAGCCTCTTCTCGCCATTGAGAATAGGCTTTGTTGTGCGTAAAAGTGCTGGTAAATGGACCTTCTCGCTAAATTCCACGCCAGATATTAGAGCTCTTTGTAGACAGGGAACCACTTGAGTGCGTCAACTGCTTCTTTTGCATTGGCAATTGGCTCGCGGTTCAGGCCCTGCTTGATTGCTTCCTCTGCAACGCCAACAGCAATACGCTCGGAGAACTCGGTAATCTTGGAGACTGGAGGAAGAATTGCAGCTCCAGGCTTTGTGGTGTCGACGATTCCACCAAGCGAGTGAGCTGCCAGAGAAATCATCTGGTCTGTGAGCAGGCGAGCCTTTGATGCAAGAACACCCAAGCCAAGGCCAGGGTAGATGAGAGCGTTGTTGGCCTGGCCAATCTGGTAGGTTACGCCGCCAAGCTCCACGTCATCGGATGGAACGCCGCAGGCTACAAGCGCGCGACCATCGGTCCAGGTCAGCAGGTCTTGGGCGGTTGCCTCCGCAAGCTTAGTTGGGTTGGATAGAGGGAAGACCATTGGACGCTCACAATGAGCTGCCATTTCGCGGATAATCTCCTCGGTGAAGGCACCGTGAACGGTAGAGGTACCAACCATGATTGTTGGGTGGACCGTCTTTACAACGGCAGCCAGGTTGGTGAGCTCATCAGCGTTTGCAAACTCAGAACGCTTACGAGCAAAAGGCTTCTGCTGTGGAGTGAGGTTGTCCATATCGTCGAAGAGCAGACCCTGGCGATCTACCAGGTAGAAGCGCTTGCGAGCCTCCTCGCGATCCATTCCCTGGTCCACAAACTCCTGCAGCACACGCTCAGCAATACCGCAACCAGCAGTCCCTGCGCCAAAGCAGAGATATACCTGGTCGACGAGTTTCTCGCCAGAAATGTTGAGGCCACCGAGGATGCCTGCGAGGGTGACGATGCCGGTGCCTTCGACATCGTCGTTGAAGACAGGGTAGGTGTTCTTGTATCGGTCCAGGATTGCTGCAGCATGCGAGCGGCCGAAGTCCTCGAAGTGCAAGTAGAGGTTAGGGAAGAGCTTCTCGACGGTGGTCACAAAGTTGTCAATGAAGGCGTTGTAGCGGTCCTCGTCGACGCGCTTGTGGCGCTCGCCCAGGTACAGTGGGTCATCGAGCAACTCCTGGCGGTTGGTACCAGCATCAATAATAATAGGCATAATGCGATTAGGGTCAACACCAGCTGCGGCAGTGTAGACCATGAGCTTACCGACGGAAATTTCGACGCCATTGGTGCCCCAGTCGCCGATGCCCAGAATTGCCTCTGCGTCGGTGACGACAATCAGGTCAATGTCTCTACCTGCGGCTGCGTTCTTCAGCGAGGTCTCAAGGTCCTCAGGACGATCAGCGGACAGGAAGCATGCGTACTGCGAGTCAACGTAGCGCTGGGAGTACTGCTCAATGTCAGGCGCGATGGTTGGATCGTAGACGATAGGCATGAACTCTTCGACATGCTTTGAGAACAGGTTATAGAACAGCGTACGGTTCTCGGAGAAAAGCCTCATCAGGTAGTGACGCTTAGTCTCGAGGTCAGGGTACTGTTGGAAGAGCACGTATGCCTGCTCTGCCTGCTCTTCAATGGTCTGGATGTTAGGAGGAAGAAGGCCTACCAGGCCATATTTCTGTCGCTCCTCCTGCGTAAAAGCGGTTCCCTTGTTTAAAAACGGATCATTCAGTAGTTCAAAACCTGTCTTCATAACAACTCCCAAGTGCATTGTATTCCCAGGCATATTGGCTGATGCGTAGCGCGTTTAAGCGCGCGGCATTAATGGCGCCCTCGTAGCTTGTCAGAAATAACAATAATCATTTCACGTTATGTTTTCTTGGGAAATTGAGGAATTTACTTATCGGCAAAGGCAAAGGCGATTGAAATTGCGTAGCAAAGCTGCACCAGGTAGTAAAAATTACGAGTCAAAACCTCACCGGGACTATACAAATTATAGCCAACTGCGGTTTTGCTGAGCGCTTGTCATGCAAGTGGTAAAAAATGCGTTTAGTTGGAATATGCAGTCGCGACTAGTTTTTATCCAAGCCATCTAACTGCGGTTTTATTACGGATAAAAATAGCAAAATCTGGACACTTTTTGCTACCTGCGCAAATGCAAGTCAGGAATTTCCGTGATTGCGATTTGACTTCCAACTAAACGGATTTTTTACCCAAAAGAGGGGTCTAATTTTGGTGAGTCAAATTGTTGATACAAAACTCCGCATAAACAAGGTGGAATATGCAGCTTTTGAACAGGTGGTCGAATGTTGTATAGGTGACTGGTCAACAGATTGCTGAGGGCGCCAATTTCTCTACAGTTTGCTGTTATTTCACTACAACAGCTCCTTCGGGAAGTGCGATATCAGCGTCGGTTGCAATTAAGAGGTTGTTACCTGGTGTTTTAGGAGTATCGGGCCACTCGGGAACGTAAGCGATATGCTCAAATTCCTGCGCAAAGACGTTTGCCACCTGGGGAAGTAGCGTAGACCCGTGGCCTTCAAGTGGACAGCGGACATCGGCCAGATATACCCCGCCAGGCACAAGTTTTTCTTTGACTGTTTGTGCGCCGTCCGGAGTTCCTAGGGGTCCAAGTGATTTGCGACCAGCAAATACTTCGTTTACCAGTACGTCAATACTGCCGGTGTCTGTGTTCTGCAGAACTTTCCACGCATCATCTTCGATGACTCGCAGCTCACTTGAAGTCGCAGCTAGAGCCTCGTCCAGAAAGAAGTGCTTACGAGCAAGTAAAACAATCTTCGGATCAATTTCAATTGCGTCAATAGCAGCAGCCTTCATGTGCGTAGCCAGGTGTTTTGGCAGCGAGAAACCTCCGCCGCCCATAACCACAACGTGACCTTGTGGGGCCACCTGCTGGATAACCTTCGCCATCATGCGGTGATAGTGGACGCAGAGCTCAAAGCGCAGTTCAGGCGCAATGTAGCTCACGGACTGGAAGGTGCCATTAACGTTGAGCAGCCTAATGGGCGTACCGTCGGCGTCCTCGGAGTCAAAAATCATCGTGAGGCCAAATTTGGTACGCGTCACAAAAACGCCTCGAGCGCGCAGAATTAATAGAAATAGCTGGTAAACGCCAATAATGGCAAGCCCCGCTACGGTCGACCAGATAAAAAATGTCCAAAAATCATGTAAGACCATGTTAATTCCTTGTTAGTAAGGTTTCCCTCGGTTATACTAGCCGATACGGCGTTTTTTCTGAACGCTTTTACAGGAAAAGATTTTCTGGGGGTTTATATGATTTTAGGACTTGGTATTCCTGAGCTTCTGATTATTGTTTGCGTTGTTATGGTCATCTTTGGACCTAAGAACCTTCCAAAGCTCGGCAAGGCTGTCGGCGAGACCGTCAAGAGCGTTCGTGAGGGCATGGAGTCTGAGACCAAGGAAGAAGCCAAGGAGCCAGAGGCTGAGCTCGTTGAGGACGAAGAGTCCAAAAAGGCTGAGTAACCCCATCTCACACGTATAGACCTACTTGACCCATCAACAGAAAGAACACGATGGACACTACTAAAGAGATTGTACTTACCCCAGAAGGCCGTCAGAAGCTTGTCGATGAGCTGGCTTATCGTGAGGGCGAGAAACACGACGAGATTGTTGAGCGCATCAAAGAAGCCCGTGGTTTCGGTGACCTTTCTGAGAACTCCGAGTATGACGCTGCAAAAGAAGAGCAGTCTCACAACGAGTCCCGCATCAACGAGATTCGTCAGATTCTCTCTGTCGCAAAGGTTGTCGAGGGTGGCAGCAAGCGCAACGTCACCGTTGCAATCGGTACAACCGTCGAGCTTGCTGATGCAAAAGGCAAGACAACTAAATATGTAATTGTTGGTACTACTGAGACTAACTCCCTTGAGCACAAGATCTCTAACGAGTCCCCAGCTGGCGAGGCTCTTATTGGTCATAAGAAGGGCGACGAGGTTGAGTTCACCACGCCAAACGGCAAGGTGAAGAAGTACACCATTACCTCTATTACTCGCTAGACTGGCACAAAAGATTTTGGTCGCCCCGTGTCCGTCTGGCGCGGGGCGTTTTTACGTGGAGGATACATGTCCGAAGTAGAGAACAACATCGCTGGTAGCTCGGCCGCCGCTGACGCAACCGCCGCCGAGAACGTCGACGCAACCGAGGCCACCCCAGAGGCTTCCATCAACGACGAGCGCGCCCAGCGCAAAGCCCGTCGCCAGGCACTGCTTGACGCCGGCGTTGACCCATACCCAATCAAGTCCACCGTCACCGCTCACGTCGCTGAGCTGGAGGAGCGCTACGCTGACCTCGAGGACGGCCAGACTGGCGAGGAAGTCTATTCCGTCGCCGGCCGCGTCCGCGCCATCCGCAACCAGGGCAAGATCGCGTTTGTCGTGGTAGAGGACTACACCGGCCAGATTCAGCTTTTCTGCCGCATCAACAACCTTGACGAGAAGAACTGGGAGCTCCTGGGTCTTCTCGACCTTGGCGACATCATCGGCGCAACCGGCGCTATCATGCGTACGCGCCGCGGCCAGCTTTCCCTGGCAGTCACCTCGCTGGAGGTCCTCTCCAAGTCGCTGCGTCCTCTGCCTGAGAAGTTCCACGGACTCACCGACCGCGAGGTCCGTTATCGCCAGCGCTATGTTGACCTCATCATGAACCCCGAGGTCCGCGACGTGTTCCGCAAGCGCTCTCAGATCATCTCCATCATCCGCCAGTTCATGGAGGCGGACGGCTACATGGAGGTTGAGACCCCTGTTCTCCAGGAAATTCTTGGCGGCGCAAACGCAAAGCCATTCATCACGCACTACAACGCTCTGAACACCGAGAACTACCTGCGCATTGCAACCGAGCTTCCGCTGAAGCGCCTGCTTGTCGGCGGACTTGAGCGCGTCTACGAGCTTGGCCGTCAGTTCAGAAACGAGGGCACCGACCTCACGCACAACCCAGAGTTCACCTCTATGGAGGCATACGCCGCCTACTCTGACCTGGCCGGCATGCGCGAGCTTTCCCAGAACCTCTTCCAGGAGATTGCCCGCAAGGCTTGCGGCTGCGAGGAGGGCCACGAGGTCATCACCTATCAGGGCACCGAGGTTGACCTATCCGGCAACTGGCGCGTTGCGTCCCTGGCAGAGATTGCGTCCGAGGTCACCGGTGAGGAGCTCTCCATTGACACGCCTGTCGAGAAACTCCGCGCAGTCCTGGATCGCTACGAGATTGAGTGGAATCCAGAGTGGCAGGCTGGCAAGCTGTTGTTTGAAATCTACGACGAGCTTGGCGAGAAGAGCATCGTAAACCCAACCTTTGTCTGCGATTATCCTGCAGAGGTTTCTCCGCTCACTAAGCGCAAGGCAGATGATCCTCGTTTGACCGACCGCTTTGAGCTCATTATCTGCGGTGCAGAGTACGCAAACGCATACTCCGAGCTCAACGACCCCGTTGACCAGGAGGAGCGCTTTGCTGCCCAGATGGAGGCTAAGCGTCAGGGTGACGAGGAGGCCATGGAGTACGATTACGACTTCATCCGCGCACTTGAGTACGGCATGCCACCAGCAGGCGGCATTGGCTACGGCATCGACCGCATGATGATGCTCTTCTGCGATCAGCCTTCTATCCGCGATGTCCTTCTCTTCCCACAGCTCAAGCCCGAGAAACGCTAAGAGCTTGGAAGCTTAGCTGCCCAACGCAGTATACAAACGTATCAGCCCGGTATCTGCTTGTTGCAGGTACCGGGCTTTTTGTGTGCGGCGGTGCCATGGAGTTCGCTGCGGCGGCTGCGCCGCGGAGTGTGCGACAGCGCGGACTTACGGCAGCGCGGGTTTCTCGCCCGACGTTTATGTGGTTCGTACGGAGGAGCAAAATCCAACGCGAGTCGTATGTTTGCAGAGCCTTCTGATGGGTATAAATCAGAAATAAATAGAGAGTTTTGAGAGGTTTCAGCACATGTTTGATAAATTCACTGACAGAGCGCGTAAAGTCATGAGCCTGGCTCAGGACGAGGCTCGCGGTCTTGGCCAGATGTATGTTGGTACCGAGCACCTGCTACTTGCTCTCATCAAAGAGGGGGAGGGCATTGCTGCTCAAGCTCTGGCTAAGCTGGAGGTCTCGTATGACGAGGCTCTGGCAACCGTAAAAGAGCTCACCACGGGCGCAGGAGACCCTATTCCTGGCGGCCACATTCCGTTTACTCCTCGCGCAAAACGCGTGCTTGAGGACGCGTACAGAGAAACTATGACCCACGGTCAAAGCTATATCGCAACAGAGCACCTGCTTTTGGGCATTGTGTCCGAGGGTAATGGTCGCGCTATGGATGCCCTGCGTACCATGGGTGTCTCGGGCGACGCGGTAAGAAACGCCGTTGATGAGCTGGTTACTCAGACTCCAGATGATGCACCTGCTGGCCCTCGTATGGCAGAGCCTCGCATTGAGGGTGGCATCTTTGGCATGCCTGTAGGCGCTGGTCAGATGCGTCCTAACGCAAACGACGATGCTTCTATGCTGGAGCAGTTTGGCCGCAACCTTACCAAGCTTGCCGCAGATAAAAAGCTTGACCCCGTCATTGGTCGTGACCGCGAGATTGAGCGTGTCATGCAGGTTCTTGCACGTCGCCAGAAAAACAACCCACTTATCCTGGGAGATCCCGGCGTTGGTAAGACCGCCATTGTTGAGGGCTTGGCTCAGCTCATTGCTTCTGGCAACGTTCCTGATATCCTGCGCGGAAAGCAGGTCTGGACGCTTGACCTGGCAAGCCTGGTAGCAGGATCTAAGTATCGCGGTGAGTTTGAGGACCGCATGAAGAAGGTTGTTGCTGAGCTGGAGAAATCCAAAAATGACATCCTCTTCATTGACGAGATTCACACCGTCATTGGCGCCGGCTCCGCAGAGGGCTCCATCGATGCTGCGTCCATCCTTAAGCCACCACTGTCTCGTGGAGAAATCCAGGTCATCGGCGCAACTACGGCAGAAGAGTATCGTAAACATGTCGAAAAGGACGCTGCATTTGAGAGGCGTTTCCAGCCAGTCAACATCAGCGAGCCAAACAACGACGACACCATTTCTATCATCCACGGTCTTCAGGACCGCTACGAGAAGCACCACCACGTCCACTACACCGAGGCTGCCATCAAGGCTGCCGTTGTGCTTTCGAGCCGCTATATCCAGGATCGCTTCCTGCCAGACAAGGCAATTGACGTCCTCGATGAAGCTGGTGCCCGCGCTCGCATCCACAAGATGAGCCTTCCACCAGAGATTGCCCAGGTAGACGCAGATCTTCTCCGCGTTCGTACCCAGAAATCCGAGGCAGCAAGCGCTCAGGAGTTTGAGCAGGCAGCTCGTCTGCGCGACCAGGAGAAGTCCCTGGTAGCAGAGAGGGATCGCCTGGAGACTGAGTGGCGTGAGCAGCTGGACAAGAACATTGTTACCGTTGACGAGGACGACATTGCAAAGGTTGTCTCTGGCATCACCGGCGTTCCTGTCTCTAACCTCACCGAGACTGAGGCTTCAAGGCTGCTTCGTACAGAAGACATCCTTCACCAGCGCGTTGTTGGTCAGGATGAGGCGGTTGTTAAGGTTGCAAAGGCAATCCGCAGAAGCCGTAGCCCTCTCAAAGACCCAAAGCGTCCTGGTGGCTCCTTCATCTTCTTGGGCCCTTCTGGCGTAGGTAAGACTGAGCTTGCAAAAGCCCTGGCAGAGTTCCTGTTTGGCTCTGAAGACGCCCTGCTTTCATACGACATGTCCGAGTACATGGAGCGCCACACTGTAGCTAAGCTGGTTGGCGCACCTCCAGGATATGTGGGCTACGATGAGGGCGGCGAGCTTACCAAGGCTGTCCGCAGGCGTCCATACTCTGTTCTGCTCTTTGACGAGATTGAGAAAGCACATCCAGACGTCTTCAACATCTTGTTGCAGATTCTGGACGAGGGCCGCTTGACTGACGGTCAAGGTCGTCACGTGGACTTCTCCAATACGGTTGTCATCATGACATCCAACATTGGTGCTCGCGAGATTGCCCGTACCAATACCATGGGCTTCTCGTCAGAAGGCTCTAAGGGACTCTCCGATAAAGAGATTACCAGCCGCGTTATGTCCGAGCTCAAGCGTGGATTCCGCCCAGAGTTCTTGAACCGTGTGGACGAGATTGTTGTCTTCAAGTCGCTCTCTACCGAGCAGCTCCGTGGCATTGTTGACCTCATGGTTCTTGAGCTGCGCGATCGCCTGATTGCCAACGGCATGTCCATTGAGCTTACCGAGGCCGCAAAGGACCTGATTGCCAAAGACGGAACCGACCCTGTCTACGGCGCTCGTCCGCTGCGCCGCACCATTCAGTCGATGATTGAAGACCCACTGTCTGAGGAGCTTCTCTCTGGTCAGTGGACCGCAGGCGACATTGTTGCTGTTGATGTTGACGCTGAGGGTAAGAAACTTGTGTTCACCAAGACCACAGGTGTCATCCCTGAGCCTCGCAAGAAAGAGACAATGGCGCAGCTTGACCAGATGGATGTCAGCATGGGACCATCCTCGCTGCCACAGGGTAGTGCAGGCGGTTCGTCCGACCTGATGTCTTCTGCCGAGTAAGACACTCCGACCCGAGGTTCTGCCTCGGGTCTTTTTGTATCGCAGCTAAAACGTACAGTTCTCTTGTCGAGAAACCCGTCGAGCAGACCGCTCAGGCTCCCGGGCGAGAAACCCGTCTTCTGCAAACCGTCACTACACGCGCCGGCAACAAAACCGTATACTTGAAATGTTGAAACAAACTGAAGCCGCAAACGCACCAGAACGCAAAACGCAGCCTGTAAGCTGCAAGTAATTGAGGGAGAGCCATGGAGCCAACGCAACTTGATCCAAGCGCAACAGAAAACGAGGACCGTATTGCCACCGCTCTGAAGATGACTGCCCCTGGCACAGCGCTCCGCGTTGCACTGGACATGATTATCGCTGGCCGTTTGGGCGCCCTCATTTGTGTGGGAGATACATCAAACGTCCTTGCTGCGGGCGGAGATGGTTTCAAACTTGATGTTTCTTTCACAGCAAATCGATTGTTTGAGCTTTGCAAGATGGACGGCGCTGTAGTGGTGGACAAAGATCTCACCAGAATTCTTCGCGCTAACTTCCACCTCAATCCTGATGCAACGCTTCCAACTGCAGAAACAGGCACTCGCCACCGTACTGCCGCTCGCATGAGCTTGCTCACCAGGTCAATTGTGATTGCTGTGTCTTCTCGCCGTTCGTTGATTACGGTCTACGTTGATGGTCACGTTATTCCGCTGAAGTCAGTACCAGCCATTATGTCTACCGTCAACCAGCTTTCGGTTGCTATGCAAAATACGCGCCAGCAGCTTGATCGCGCGCTTCTGCGCCTAACTGCTCTTGAGCTTGATAACTACGTCACCCTAGGCGATGTAGCAGGCATTTTCTACCTGTTTGAGGTGCTTTTGAGTGCCGCTGATCAGCTTGATTCTTGTCTTTTGGAGCTAGGTAGCGAGGGAAAAACCACCGCTATGCAGCGCGAGGAATATTTGGGCGGTATCGACGAGGCCTATAACCTGATGATTCGCGACTACGCCGTAGATTCTTCCGCTGAAGAGGCGCGCGCTATTCGCCGCTGCTTCCACGAGACAGCCAATACCGAGCTCCGCTCCGCAGAAAGCGTTGGCCAGATTCTGGGCTACTCCGATGGCCGCGGAGAAGATGCGTCCATGGAGCCTCTGGGCCTGCGCACGCTTTCCCGCGTTCATGTGGTCAACGATGAGATTGCGGCCAGAATTGTTGACGCCTACGATAACCTGCAGCAGCTGCTTCACGTTGCAGAAAACGATACATCAAGCCTCAAATCTCTGGGTGTCGAGAACCCCGGTGCACTTGCTAACAGTCTCCGCAGAATGTGGGGTAAGTCGGAATAATGGCTGCAAGCAGCACCTGTGCAAAGGTCGTGTCAAAGCCACGTCCTTCTCGCCTCACAACACATGGAGCAAAAGCCGATACCGTTGCCGTCATTGTGGCCGGTGGCATTGGCGAGCGCTTTGGATATCCTGACGGCAAGCAGTTTATTTCTGTCTGCGGTCTTCCGCTGATGAGCTGGTCAATCCTTGCGTTCGATCACGCGCCAAGCGTGGCTCACATTGTGATTGCTTGCTCTGACGAGAAACGCGCTGCAGTTCAAGAGGGTGTTGTGGGCAAGTTTGTACTCCACAAGCCTGTTCACTTTGCAACGTCTGGTGCTACCAGACAGGAATCGGTTTACAACGCGCTCCAGGTAGTGCCTGCTGGATATGATTTTGTTTCTGTTCATGATGCGGTTCGCCCGCTCATTGAGGTAGAGACTATTGAGCAGGTCATTGGTACAGTTCGCAAGTCGCCTAAGATTGCGGGAGCAATTTTGGCTCACCGCGCAACTGATACGCTGAAGCGCGTAGATGGTGCAACCGTTGTAGATACGCCTGACCGCTCAACGTTCTGGGCTGCTCAGACCCCTCAGGTGTTCAAGACACGCACACTTCTTGAAGCCCACGAAGTAGCTCGCCAGGAAGGCTACCAGGGAACCGATGACTCGTCGTTAGTTGAGCGACTTGGTCTTACGGTGCTGTGCGTTGAGTCGCAACGAGAAAACGTGAAGGTCACGTACCCGTCTGACCTTGCAATTGTTGAGGCTACGCTCAGCCGTCGCCTGGTAGAAGGCGCAACCGGAAGTGAGGCTGTAGAGTGAGCATGCCAGAGCTTAAAATTGGCCACGGATACGATGTTCATCGCCTGGTAGAGGACAGAGATCTTATCTTAGGTGGCATCAAAATTGAGCACACCAAAGGTCTTCTCGGCCACTCCGATGCTGATGTTTTGGCTCATGCGCTTATGGATGCCCTGCTAGGAGCTATGCGCGCCGGTGACATCGGCCAGCTTTTTCCTGATACAGACCCTGCTTATGAGGGTGCTGATTCTATGGTGCTTCTGTCCCAGGTTATGCAGCTTGTTCGTAATGAAGGCTTTGAGCTTCTGGATTGTGATTGCACCGTTGCAGCTCAGGCGCCTAAGTTGCTTCCTCATCGCGATGCTATGAGAAACCGCATGGCAGAGGTCATGGGTGTTTTGCCAGATAAAGTTGGCGTAAAAGCAACCACCACCGAAGGCCTTGGCTTTGTGGGCACTCAAGAAGGCATTGCTGCCTGGGCAGTTGTACTGCTGGGACGTAGCGCGCAATAAATTACAGCTCTACGATATGATCGGCTGCCTCCACCACTTTAGGGTCATGAGATATGAGCAATATTATGTGGTCCTGCTTGACCTTCTTGAGAAGATTAAGAAGGACATCAACACTGTTTTGATCTAATGCTGAGGTTGGCTCGTCAAGCAACATAACACTTGGGTTCATAAGCATCATGCGGATAATTGCAATCTTTTGTTTTTCTCCACCAGAGATAGCAGAGCTTCTTTCACCCAGGCGAACGTCAAGATTTTGATCGTCTCCAAGCAGCAATTTTTCCAGATTGAACAGCTTGATATAGCTGATTATCTCTTCATCTGTTGGTTGGTTTTTGCAGAGTAAGGTCAGATTATTTCTTACTGTATCGTCAACAATGCTTGGCTCTTGTTCGGTAAATCCAAGAGTATTT
>OFCM01000406.1_pt1 | contig 13958 bp, 14 predicted proteins | sample 1520841 | NCBI WGS metagenome assembly OFCM01 (sample SAMEA2699037, study PRJEB24076) | metagenome | biome: Human gut stool | place: Spain | collected 2012-11-21 | reverse complement strand
TAATATGCTAGAAAATGAATAGCGTCATATAAAAGATTTAACTATAGGTAAATTCTGCACCTACGGAACACACCTAAGTCGGATATTCTGCTCAAATGAGGGCATATTACACACCTAATGACGATAATCTGCATGTTTGAGGTATTTTCAGCGTCATGTATACGTCTTTTTGACAGATTATCCGACTTAGGTGTGTTTTGCACTGCCTCCCATTTCTCGTGTCCAAGAAATAGGAGGCAGTTCAAAGCCGCGCGGAAACGCGGCTTTGTTTCTTTGTGCGATGTTGTTGTGAGCTGCAGCCGTTCGAACAGCGCGACGCCCTAGTTGCGGCGCTCGTGTCTGACTTAATATCCCTGCTTAGAGGCTGGAATCTTAGCGTCAGCGATGGTGTCCAAAAACGTCTGGGCATCACGGCAAGCCATAAGCTCCTCAGGAAAATCAACCTCTTCAAGCAGCTTAATAACAGAATGTGCATCAGCAATGCGAGTTGCAATGTGGGCGTCTGAGCCAAAAGAAATCTTGCATCCCAGCTCAGCGCAGGTCTCTGCAATCACACGACAACGCTCAATAGCAACCTCACGCTGGCCTTCGTCGTGCGTGGCCTCATTCATCTCGATGAGCTTGCCGCGATCGCGACACTCTCTGACAAGTGCGGGAACATCAAAATCTAAACCACTGCGACCAAGGTGACCAAGAATTAAAACATGTGGATTATCCAGCGCATTCACGTACATTTGGGTAATCTGCTTCTGTGAGGCGCCAGCCGCCCACTGCTTGCTATGAATACTAGCAACGGCATAATCGCAGGTACCCAGGATGTGCTCGCCAAGAATATGAGGCTGACGGAGTTTATCGCCATTAATACCCTGGTCAAACGTTATATCGTAGGCAAACAGATTTCCCTCAAGGTCAACAATATCAACCTCGGCGCCGTGAAGCAGCCTTACGCCGTACCAGGTTTCTGGCCAAATAGCGGTGTTCATAAAGAACTGGAAATTCTTGATAGTCTGCTGGTCATACAGCATGGACGAGAAGTGGTCGGTGATTCCAAGCAGCTCATAGCCACGCTCAGAAGCTGCGCGAACGTTCTCCTCAACGGTTGAATAGGCGTGCCTCGAGTACAGACTGTGAGTATGAACGTCGCAAGTAATGCGCATGACGTGCTCCTTTGAATCTCAATCGACAACTCTAGTTAATCACGGCCGCCATCATGAGGCAACCCTGGCGAGAAGACCGGTCTTCTCGCTACCCGCGCGTACTACAGCTCAATGCTCAGTTCAACGGGACAGTGGTCGCTGCCGTAGACTTCGCTCAAGATGGATGCGCTTTTGACCTGCTCAGCAATGCGATCGGAGACCAAGAAGTAGTCGATGCGCCAGCCGGCGTTGTTCTTGCGGGCGTTGAAGCGGTAGCTCCACCAGCTGTAAGCGCCGGTCATGTCGGGATGGCGATACCTAAATGTATCGGTAAAACCTGCGTCCAACAGCTTGGTAAAGCTCTCGCGCTCCTCGTCTGAGAAACCTGCGTTTTGCCTGTTAGACGAAGGATTCTTGAGGTCAATCTCGTTGTGGGCAACGTTAAAATCGCCGCAGGTAATCACTGGTTTTTGCTCAGACAGCTTAGCCAAGAACTCGCGATAGTGCTGGTCCCACTCAAGACGCTCGTCCAAGCGCGCAAGCTGGTCTTTTGAGTTTGGTGTGTATACGCACACAAACCAGAACTTCTCAAACTCCAGCGCACAAACGCGACCCTCGTCGTCAGCAACGGGGCATCCAATCTGACGAATTACCTGCAGAGGGGTTTCTCGCGAGAAAACCGCTGTGCCCGAATAGCCTTTTCTTTCTGCGTAGTTCCAGGTTTGAACGTAGCCGGGAAGGTCCAGCTCAACCTGGCCTTCTTGCAGCTTAGTCTCTTGAAGCGCAAATACATCAGCGTTTATGGTTTCAAAAATTTCCGTGAACGAAGGCTCTTTCTTGAGCACGGCGCGTAGACCGTTAACGTTCCAGGAAATCAGCTTGTACTCTTGAGTATCGCTCATAACTCCTCTTTCATACTGTGACCTGGTAGTTTGGGTCGCAGTGGATTCGTATCACAGTAGCCGCGAGTGACGCGCGTTCCACGCTCCAGTTACGGCGCCAAGCGGTGCGTTTGCGGCAATAAACTTTCAATAAATCCATGGTATACGACTAGTAGCCACCAATACCGCTACAATAGAAACATTCATAGCTGGCAAGGAGGATTCATGCTTCGTCAAAGCTACAACACCTGGCAATGTGGAACTCACACTATCTCGTTGGCGCGTCCTAGGATTATGGGCGTTCTCAACGTCACTCCAGACTCGTTCTCTGATGGCGGAAAGAACTTTGATCCAGATGCTGCAATTGCTCGTGGATTGCAGATGTTGGATGAGGGCGCTGACATCATTGACGTTGGGGGAGAGTCTACTCGCCCAGGTCACACACCTGTTCTGCCTACAGAAGAGGCTGAGCGCGTAGTACCTGTGGTGCGCGCATTGGTAGCTGCTGGAGCAATTGTCTCCATCGACACGCGTCACGCCGAGGTGGCAAAGATGTGCGTCCGCCTTGGAGCATCAATCATCAATGACGTTTCCGGCTTCACCGATCCAGAAATGGTTGCTGTAGCTGCGGAGTCTGACTGCGGCTGCATTGTGATGCACTGGAATAAGGATGGCCTTGGTGCTCGTGTTGAGCGCAAACAGGTTCAGCTGGATGACATGCGCCCTTCTCGCCCTACTGGTAGCGCAGCTGCTCGAGCTGCAGCTACAGGAGCCGAGACACGCACGCTGAGCTCGCAGCGCCGTTTTACCTTGCCTGAAGAGGCACCTATCATGCGTCAGATTATGGGCTTTTTGGGTGACCAGGCTCGCGGTCTGATGCGCGCTGGCGTTTCCAAGGATCGCATCTGCATTGACCCAGGTCCGGGTTTTGACAAGTTTGCCGACGAGGACGTTGTTATTCAGCGTGCCACTCGTTCGATGGTTTCTATGGGATATCCGCTGCTCTGCGCCGTGTCCAGAAAGCGCTTTGTCGGCGCTGTTTCTGGCGTAACTGAGGCTACGCAGCGCGACGCAGCTACGCATGCAATTTGCATTGCCGCAATCACTAACGGTGCCCGTATCCTGCGCGTTCACGATGTCGCGGGAACCGCTCAGGCTATCAACGCTTACTGGGCTATGACCGAGCGCGATCCTCGTCAGGGATTTGTGGCACTTGGCTCCAACGTGGGTGATCGCGTGGGCTATCTGGCCCGCGCAACGCAGCTCATCGATGAGATCCCGCTGACCTGCGTTGTTTCTCTCAGCCACGCCTACGAGACTGAGCCTGCATATGGCATTGCTACACCCGTGGTAAACGCCGTTGCCGAGATTAGAACTGAGCTTCATCCGCTGGTGCTGATGGATAAGTTGCTTGAGGTAGAGAACGCTCTCAACCGCACGCGCAAGAAGGGCGAGGAGGGTCATGGACCTCGCACTATTGACTGTGACCTTCTGTGGGTTGAGGGCGAACAACACGCAGGTAAACACCTCACTTTGCCTCATCCACGTATGGGCGAGCGTGATTACGTGCTTGTGCCTATGGAGGACCTGATGCACGATCCTGTGCGTTTCTTCTCGCACGGTGGCGTAGAGATTGTCCCTCCTGACCAGCGTGTTGGTCACGTTACCGAGGACTTGGGAGCCATTACGTGGGAGTAGCACAAGAAGCTCTGGAGCTGGCACGCGGCGGTGCGCAAACAGGTGAGTTTGTATTCCGCGTCTCTGACGTGCAGGAATGTGCTGCGCCTAGCCAAGACGAGTGCTCCGAATCGGCTTGCGCGCCGGCATCAGCGCACCCATCATCTGGCGAGAAACCCTTTGAGGTTGCAACTGTTGTGCGTCTTGGCGTCTCGATGCCGTATGTACCTGCCGTTCCATACGTTGTAGCGCTGGGACTCTGTCAGTTCTTGCGTGCAAAAGATGAGGGCTTTGGTATCCGCTGGCCTTACGATATTTGCTATAAAGACCAGGTAATTGCCTCAATTAAGGCTACTGCTGGCTATCAAGAGGGAATGTTTGCTGTGGCGAGTATCGCAGCAGACCCCAAGATACTTTGCTCAGCGTTTGACGTTGCGGACAACACAGAACTTCTCGCCAAAAAGGTCTCTGAACTGGTAGTTCAGAGCGTAAGCGTGTGGGAGCAGCAGGTTAAGCGTGCAAGGAGCTTTGCGGGGCCAATCGCACTCATTCTGAGCGACTACTTTGATGTGGTTCCTCTGCTTGGACAGCAGGTCAATAAGGTATATCCCAGCGGCAACGTTGCGCTGACCGCTCGATTTGGCGGCATTGACGTGTGGGGTCATGCCATCCTTGTTGACCAGGACGGTAAAGAAATCCTTGTAAGTGAGGACGAAGCTTCTGTAGTTCCAGCAGTTTAACCGCCGGTTTAGCTGCTGGTTTAGATGCGGCAACGCGGCTGTGTCGTCAGCTACTCTGCGGCTTGAGTGGACTGCTTCCAAATCAGATAAATGCCACGCATAGTAAGCTGTGGATCAACCACGTCAAAGACATCCGTTGCTTCGCTAACGGTGTTAGCCAGGCCACCCGTTGCAATAACGGTTGCGCCCTCAATACCAGGCTCTTTGAGCGTTCTGGCAACCAGACCCTCTGCCTGAGCAGCGGCGCCTACTACAATACCTGCCTGAACAGCGCTTTCTGTGGTGTTACCCAAGACAGTCTCGGGAGCCTTGATAGGAATGCTAGAAAGTTTGGCTGCGCGCGCAAACAGAGCGTTTGCAGAGATCATAATACCTGGTGAAATAGCGCCTCCGCGGAATACGCCGTCCTTATCGACAACGTCCAAATTGGTTGCGGTGCCAAAATCAACCACAATAACTGGATAACCGTAGCGCTCAGTTGCGGCAACGGAATTTGCTACGCGGTCGGCACCAACAAGCTCGGGGTGGGGGATATTGAAGCGAATCTTATCCGTGGAAAGCGCGTTAATGCGGGTCAGAGGCTTGTTAAGCAGCAGCTCAAAGCAGCGCTGCCAAGCACGTGTGATAACAGGAACCACGCACGAGAGTCCGCCAGCCTCAACGTCGTCTAGGTTCAGTCCATCTTTCTGGAAGAATGTGAAGAGACGGCCGTGCAGAATGTCGGAGGTGTCGCTTTGATCGGTAGGCATTCTCCAGCCGCGCACCATAGTGCCTTCGCTGTCAAATAAACCAATGGCAGTTTGCGTGTTACCTACATCAATCGATAAAAACATTATGCCTCCGAGGGCTGTAGACCAGCTTTTTTATGACGTATTGGATTTTAGCCCATTGGGCGCATCTCTAAAGTTGTCGTGTGCAAGAAAAAAGTTGTTTTGCAGTTGTTGCACAGTTGTCGCACACAAGAATTATCTGCACAAAATGTGAATTTCTCGCCAAGTACTTCTAGCAACAGAAGGGTTGTTCTGCTATACTTTTTCAGCTTATTGTCTTGATTGAGCACGTGCTCATAAAGACACCCCTGCTCTGGTCGGAAACCAGGGCCGATGTAAGGAGTCCTGCATGAAGCAAGGTATTCATCCAGAGTACGTAGAGTGCACCGTTCGCTGCACCTGCGGAAACACCTGGACCACACACGCAACTGTTCCAGAGATGCGTCTTGACCTCTGCGACAAGTGCCACCCATTCTATACGGGTCAGCAGAAGCTTGTCGACACTGGTGGACGCGTCCAGCGCTTCGCCGACAAGTTCGGTGGCGCAGCAAACGCTGCTCTCGAGGCTGCTAAGGCTGCCAAGGAGGCAAAGGCTGCTAAGGCTGCTGAGCAGGAGGCTGCTCGTAAGGCTGCTGCTGAGGCTAAGGCTGCTGAGAAGGCAAAGCGTGCTGCTGAGTTCGCAAAGAACGCACCAGCTGCAGAGCCAGAGGCTGAGGCTGAGGCCGAGGCACCTGCAACCGAAGAGGCTGCAGAGTAGCAGGTATTTGCTCGCGCAAAGACCGCAGAGTACAGAATCGGGGTGGCTTCGGCTGCCCCGTTTTTGTTTGGCGAGAAACCCTCTTAGCTCAGAGGGTATACTTGAAAGTGAAAAATCTGCCGTCGGAGGACGAATGGAATCACTGTATACAAAGTATCGCCCGCAAACGTTTGAGCAGGTAGTTGGCCAGAAGCATGTGGTCGGCACTCTTGAGCGAGCGGTCTTGGAGCAAAAGCTCAGCCACGCATACCTGTTCTGCGGACCTCGCGGCACAGGTAAGACCACTATGGCTCGCCTGCTGGCAAAAGCTATCCTTTGTCACGAGGCGCCTGGTCATCTGCCCGACGGCACTTGCGAGGACTGCCAGTTGATTGCTGCAGGTCAGCATCCAGATGTCTTTGAGATTGACGCCGCCTCTAACACCGGCGTTGATAACGTGCGAGAAGAGATTATTTCTCGCGCTAGTTACGCTCCCGTGCGTGGCAAGGGCAAGGTCTACATCATCGATGAGGTGCACATGCTTACCTCGGCGGCGTTTAACGCACTGCTCAAGACGTTGGAGGAGCCTCCTTCGCATGTGACGTTTATCATGTGTACCACCGACCCTCAGAAAATTCTTGCAACTATTCTGTCCCGCGTGCAGCGCTTTGACTTCCGTTCCATTGCTGCTGACGAGATGGCGGAGCACCTGGTCAACGTCTGCAAAAACGAAGGCTTTACCTACGAAGACGCAGCTATTGACCTTATTGTTCGTCATGCACGCGGCGGCATGCGTGACGCCCTCTCTTCTCTTGAACAGCTTTCCGTTTATGGCGGCGGCGTTATTTCTGAGCAGACGGTTCGCGACGTTTTGGGTCAGTCGTCCGGCTCTCTTATTAACAATGCTGCGATGGCTCTGGCTCAGCGCGACATTTCTTCGCTTTTTACCACGGTAAATACGCTGTTTGAAGGTGGCAAAGATCTGCTGCAGTTCACGCGTGAGCTTGCCGTTCACGTAAGGGATCTCTACATTGCCGCAGCTGTAGGCGTTGATTCTCCTGCGCTGGCAAATTCCACCGCTTCGACCGAGCAGCTTACCAAAGAAGCTCAGGCATTTGGTTCGGTTGATAGGCTCTCCAGAGTCCTGACTGTTCTGGGCGACGCTGCAAATCAGATGCGTACCGCCGTTAACCAGCGACTTGTCCTGGAGGTTGCATTCACTAAGCTGGCGCGTCCTAACACGGAGCTTTCATTGGAAGCACTGGCCGATAGGGTAGCAGTTCTTGAGCAGCAGCTTGCAAACGGTGTTGTTGCTGTTCCTGCTGGCGAGAAACTCGCAGCTCCCGCACCTGTCTCGGCTCCGGCGCCGCAGCCAGCTCCTGTTGCCGCGCCGGCTCCCGTCCCTGCACCCGCACCAGCGGCGGCTTCCGCTCCAGTTGCAACTCCAGCGCCAGCTCCAGCTCCTGCACCAGCGCCCGCAGCCGCGCCAGCTCCGCAACCAGCGCCTGCGCCACAACCTGCGCCTACGCCTGCGCCAAAGGAAGTTGACCAGGCAGACGCACTTCTCGTCAGACAGTGGAAAGAAGTCGGCAAGGTTTGTGCGTCTAAGAACGCTGCTCATGCAGCACTGCTGGTCAGCTCAACGCTTGAGTCCGATGACGGCTCTGAGCTGGTAGTTACGCTTCCCAAGGGCTCCTCGTTTGCTATGAGGATGCTCAGCGCGCCGGCAGTTTCCGAGTTTGTAAAAGAGTGCGTTGCCCAGGTCATGGGCCCGCGCCGCATCAAATATGTTGAGTCGAGCCTTGCCGCAACGGCAATCTCTCGAGAAAAACGTGCAGCTCAGGTGCCGGCTCCGGCTCCTGCACCCGTGCCTGCAATTCCAGTGGCTCCTGCTGCGCCCGTCACACCAGCTCCTGAGCCAGTTGCGCAGCCCGCTCCTGCCGCTGTTCCCGCTCAGGTACCTGCGCCTGCTCCAGCGCCTGCAGCTCCCGATGCACCAGCGCCAGAGGCGTCATATCCGATGCCTTGGGATGAGCCTGCGTCTGGCAGTGCGCCTACTGAGGCACTCGACTACGATCAGGTACCTTACAGCGATGACGATGTAGCTGCAGTTTTGGACAACTCCGTTGAAGATGTCGCTTCAGCTCCAGTTGCGCCTACACCAGCGGCTCCAGTTGCACCCGCACCAGCGCCTGCACCTGCAGCACCTGAGCCCGAGCCAATTCCAGCTCCAAAGCCTGCTCCAGCACCAGCTTCACCAGAGGACATCGCTGCTCGTTCAGCGCTTCCACCAGAGCTCAACAGCGTGGCAGACATGCTTGAAAAGGTATTTGGACCAGCGGTTTCTTTGTCGGTAGAGAAGAAGCTGGATGCCGAAACTCCCGTAGACCCTGCAAACAACTAGAACTTCTCGCGATATTCTCGCGATATGACGCTTTGGTGCATGGTCTCTCATGCGCCAGCGCAAAAAGCGCAACTTGTCTAAAATAGATACGACGATAGGAGAACATATGGCACGTGGTGGATTTAACATGGGCGGCATGAACCGCAATCAGATGATGGCTCAGGCTCGCAAAATGCAGGAGCAGCTGCTGGAGGCTCAGCAGAAGGCTTCCCTTATGCAGGCAACCGCAAGTGCTGGTGGCGGCGCTGTTAAGGTAACCGCATCCGGCGACCTGCGCCTGACCAATATCACTATTGATCCTGAGGCAATTGATCCTGAGGACATTGAGATGCTGCAGGACATGATTCTGGCTGCTGTAAATGATGCTCTTGAGTCCGCTGAGTCTCAGGCATCTGCCCAGATGAGCGCAGTAACTGGCGGACTGAATATCCCAGGACTGTTCTAATCCATGGCGTTTGATACCACAAATGATGGTCGCGCACTGCAGCGCTTGCTTGACGAGTTGGGTCGCCTACCAGGTATTGGTCCAAAGTCTGCTCAGCGCATAGCCTTCCATCTTCTAGAGGTTGATTCCGAGGAGGCTCGCCGTTTGGCGCAGGCTATCTTGGAGCTCAAGCAGCAGGTGCATTTTTGCCCTATCTGCTTCAACTATGCAACGCGTGACGAATGCGACATCTGCCTGGACTCTTCTAGAGATCGCAGCAAAATCTGCGTGGTCTCCGAGCCTAAGGATGTCTCGGCAATCGAGCGCACTGGTGCGTTTCACGGCCTCTACCACGTTCTGGGCGGCGTAATCTCGCCTATGGACAAGATTGGTCCCGAGCAGCTCCACGTGCGCGAGTTGTTGTCTCGCCTGGCCGATGGCACCGTTACCGAGGTAGTTCTGGCAACTAATCCGGACGTTGAGGGAGAAACAACTGCAACGTACCTCTCCAGAACTATCAATCCGCTTGGCGTGACGGTTACCCGACTGGCAAGCGGACTTCCCGTAGGCGGAGACCTTGAGTACGCAGATGAGGTAACATTGGGACGTGCAATTGAAGCACGTCGGGAGGTTTAAGCATGGCAAACCACATGAGAACAAGTTCATCTGGCGAGAAGACCCCTGAGGCTTCATCGGTTGACATGAAGAACATTTCAACGCTTCGTGCTGGTCAGGGGGCACAAATTCCTCAGAGCCCACGACAGGCCGATAACGCTCCTGAACCTCCAAATAGAAAATCGGTCATCATCTTGGTGGTCGCAGCTATTGTTGCGCTTACCGCTCTGTTCTTTATTGTTCGTTGCGCTACAAGCACTAAGAGTGAATCTGCAAGCCAGCAGCCAAAGCAGACCCAGTCAGCCTATGCCGACGAGAAACAGCAAGACGAGCAGGCAGTTGACGGCTCAGTTACCTTCCACGGTATGAAGTACTCTCTGGAGAAGCAAAGCGACGGCAAAACTGCTGTTGTTCGCACCAGTGACTCGGGAACTAAGAGCGTTCTGTTTGAGGTTGAGGGAACTCCTACTAGCCTGATTCTTTTTAACGACACCATTTTGGTTCCAGAGAATCGCGATTCTGGCTGGGATGTTGTGGCATGTGCCCTGGTAGACGGCTCGCTTCCAACCCTTATTGCCGATAAGGACGGCAAGGCTGTTGGCGGAAACGGTACTATCACAGCAGCTACGCTTGACGGAACTACGCTTAAGGTAACCGATTCCACGGGAAACACCACTAGCGTTGCTCTTCAGTAAAAGCAACGCGAAGAAATTGTGGATTTCCAGTGGGCGTTCATGTTTCTGAGCTGCGGATATTCTCGCCAAGTGGTTATTTTCAAGAAAATTTTCAAATTCGTTGGAAATAACGCTAGACAAGAATAAAAGTTCCCTGTATTATTTCAATTCGCAACAAGGCGTCCGGGGTATTAGCTCAGCTGGTTAGAGCGCCGGCCTGTCACGTCGGAGGTCGCGGGTTCGAGCCCCGCATATCCCGCCATTGCATGTTCAAGCCCTCTTCGGAGGGCTTTTTCATTACCAAAAAAGTCCAGCATAAAAGATTTAAATTACATCTTTAATTTATTGAAACCAAGTCAGAAAATAGAGCATTGTGTGATATCTTTACATCAGAATGTGTCTAAGTGCTTCTGCTACAGAAACATTTAAAAGCAGGGGTAAAGTGAGGTGGATTGTGCGGAATCAGAATACTTTGGATGCGCTGTCGCAACGCGATAGCGTAAGTTCCATATCCGCAGAATCTTCCAATACGGAACACACTTCAGATTTGATCAAGAAAATTGCTGTTTTTGATTTTGACGGAACCGTCATTTCTGGACAGTCAGGACTCTTGTTCTCTGCGTATTTGCTCCGTCGCCACCTGTCTTCAATTTCACGTACGTTGAAGCTTCTGTGGTGGGGAACCCGCTACAAGCTACACCTTCCTCAAAGGCAGGAAGAGGCTCGCGAGCTGGTTGTTGGTGCACTTACGCAGTATAGCGTTGAGTTTGCAAATGCTGTCATGCACGATTTTCATCGCGAGGTTATTGAGGGGATGTATCGCCCTCAGGCGCTGGAAGAGGTGCGTCGTCGGCAGGCAGAAGGTTGCTGCGTGCTGTTGGTTTCAGCAACGTTTGAACCTATCGCGGAATTGGCCGCCCAGAAGCTGGGAGTGGACGCGTTTCTCGCCACAAAGATGCAGGTGGGAGCAGACGGACACTACACCAGCAAGGTTGACGGCCCCGTGATTGAGGGCGCTCAGAAGTTGGTCTCGGCAACCGAGTGGTGCAACCAGCACTTTGGCGAGGGCAACTGGGAGATTGCGTACGCGTACGGCGATCACTACTCGGACGCAACGCTTTTATCGGCAGCACAAATGCCGTGTGCTGTTTGCCCTGGTCCAACGCTTGCCAGACTTGCAAACAAGCGTGGCTGGAAAGTTTTGAACTGGTAACAAAGATTGAACTAAGAGCAGCACCTGAACTAAGATCAACATCTGAACTAAGAGCAGCACCTGAACCGATAGCAAGAATCAACCTGTAACAACGACTGGCCTGGTCACAAGGCAGATACGTAAGAAAAGCAGTCCCTCAAGCGGACGCACGAGGGGTACTTGGAGAACCAATGGAAATTTCGCGCAAAACTGACTATGCAATCCGCATGCTTTCTTCGCTGGTGAGAAGCCCAAAGAAGCTTCTTTCTGTTCGCGACGCCGCAGAAGAAAACGATATTCCATACTCCTTTGCTCGCTCAATCCAGCATGACCTGGTCATTGCAGGCGTGATTGTTAGCACGCGCGGTGCTCACGGTGGTATGATGCTGGCCATTGATCCAACTGAGGTGAGCGTTCTTGATATTGTCGAGGCAGTTCAGGGACCTGTTTTTATTTCTAGCTGTGAGTGGGCAGGTCCTAATAATGAGCCATGCCCTCGTCATAATTCGTGCTATTTTGGACCCCTTTGGTGCAGTGCCGAGAAAACCTTGCGTAATTTCTTTGCGTCCGTGACTCTGCATCAAGTTGTTGTTGAGGGTCTTATGCCAGAGATGGTGGGCGAGTTCCATCTGGTAAAGAATGAGAACGCCCAGCGTAATGAGCAGATTATCCAGAATGCCGCTGCCGCTATTGAGGCCGAGATTACTGCCGGCACATTTGATAACCTGCTTGATGGTGAGGTTATTTCTGCTGAGAAAAAGCCTTACGAGTTCAATATTGGTCGATAAGAAAATCTTACATACAAAAATGAGTGGCGAAGTGGAACCCGCATCAGAACTCACTCCGGAACTGCGTGCATTTGTTGAGTTCGTTGCCAAGAAAGGTTGCGAGTTGTATCGCGATTTGCCTTGGCGTCGCACGTATGACCCGTATGCTATCTGGATTTCTGAGGTTATGCTTCAGCAGACGCAGGTCAGCCGCGTAGATGGCCGCTGGCAGAGGTGGCTGGAGCGCTTCCCAACGGTCGATGCGCTGGCTGCCGCCGCGCCTTCGGACGTGCTTGAAGAATGGCAAGGCCTGGGCTACAACCGTCGCGCTTTGTCCGTGCATCGAGCTGCTCAGGCAATTTCTGAGGCCGGCGGCATCTTTCCACAAGATCCAAAGGAGCTGGTAAAGCTCCCAGGCATTGGTCCGGCCACTGCTGCGGGTATTCGTGCGTTTGCGTTTAATCTGCACGGTGTTTACCTGGAGACTAACGTGCGCACGGTCTTTCTGCACGAGCTGTATCCGCAGGCAGAGGGCGTGCCAGACTCCGAGCTTGTCCCGCTGGTAGAGCTCACGTGCCCCGCGAGTGTTACGGACGCCGTGAACGCCGATAGCGCTGCGAACGTTGCGAACGCCGATAGCACTGCGAACGACGCCACAGCGGAGCTCACACCACGTAGCTGGTACTACGCCCTTCTCGACTATGGTGCGTACCTGAAGAAAACCATTCCCAACCCTTCGCGAAGGTCAAAAAGCCACGTCAAGCAGTCGCGCTTTGAGGGATCTCATCGACAGAAGCGAGCCGAGCTCTTGCGCGTTCTTCTCGCCCATAAAGACGAGGGAGGAGCGGAGTTTGAAACGCTTCACCAGGAGCTCTGCCAGATTGAGGTCAATGCGGGGCGAGAAACCCTTGATGAGCAGGTTACCCTTGGCTTACTTGAAGAACTTGCGAAGGAAGGCTTTTGTCAGAAAAATGATGAATACTGGCTACCCTAAATGGTTATAATTCATAGTGCTGACGAAGGGGTCAGTATATGAGCATAAATGCTAATGATTATCATTTGCATTTGTTTGCTAAAGGTAACACAGCGCTACCCAGGCGCTTAACATCGCGCTCACAAGCGCTTTGACATGCGTTGACGTGCCACTCGTTAACGCGGGAGAGGAGAAAAAATGGCAGTAGAGTTTGAGAATTCTCAGACAAAGAAGAACCTCGAGGCAGCTTTCGCTGGTGAGTCCCAGGCTACCAACAAGTACAGCTACTATGCTTCCCAGGCTGCAAAAGATGGTTATCAGCAGATTTCCAATATTTTCACCGAGACTTCTGGCAACGAGAAAGTTCACGCTAAGCTTTGGTTCAAGTATCTCCACGGTGGCAAGATTCCAGAGACTGCAGAGAACCTCAAGGACGCAGCAGCTGGCGAGAACTACGAGTGGACTACCATGTACGCTGACTTCGCTAAGGTAGCTGAGGAGGAGGGCTTCGCAGAGATCGCTGCTAAGTTCCGTCTTGTCGGTAACATCGAGAAGACTCACGAGGAGCGCTATCAGAAGCTTCTTGAGCGCGTTGAGTCCGGCGAGGTCTTTGAGCGCGAGGGTGTCAAGGTTTGGAAGTGCCTCAAGTGCGGTCACCTGCACGTTGGCGCATCTGCACCAAAGATCTGCCCAGTCTGCGGTCACCCACAGGCATACTTCGAGGAGCAGTCCCTCAACTACTAAGTTGTAGGTGCTCTGAGCTGTAGGGCTGCAGGCGCGTAAGTGCGCAAAAGCCGCAGCTCAAACTTCTAGTGCGTTAAAAATGTACCCGCCAGCAGGTCATCGGCTTGCTGGCGGGTATTTTTGTGCGCAGATGTTGTGGGGAGATTGGGCTTCTCGCTATATGCTCGTTGCGCGCCTGATTTCTTAAAAGAATCTGTAAAATTTGCCTGAAAATATCAAAGAATC
>OFCM01000401.1_pt1 | contig 14236 bp, 9 predicted proteins | sample 1520841 | NCBI WGS metagenome assembly OFCM01 (sample SAMEA2699037, study PRJEB24076) | metagenome | biome: Human gut stool | place: Spain | collected 2012-11-21 | reverse complement strand
TGCAAAATATGTTCCTGAGCATTAAAAAAGACTTGGGAGACAGCAATCTGTACCGGATCAAGCGGACGCTGCGCCAGTATTCTCATGAGCAATTCATTCTGATGAATAAACTTGATTCAATATACAGATTTATGAATGAACTAATATATAAAGTTTAACTATCCCTAAAATGCCCTATGTGACAACACAGCAAAGTCAGATAATCTGCAAAATTCGATGTTAATAGCACATCAAATGAAGATATTCTGCACTAAACACGCATTTTTGGAGCAATGTATAGCCTTTTTTGACAGATTATGTGACATAGATGTGTTTTGTGATTCTAGGGTCAAGGTTTCAATCAAAATGGCTCATCAACTAAGCAAGTGATTAAATTTAGTAGGCTAACAAAAGAGCCGGTTACCTGGTGTATAGGTAACCGGCTCTTGCTTTGTGCTTTACGCGCTACGAGTCGGAAGCGGTGAACGCGCTACGTAGCGGCCTCGACTGTGACGCACGCGAGAATTAGTCCTCGTAGAAGCCTGGCTCACGGCCATAGTAAGCATCCAAGTAAAGCTCACGAATCTCAGAGACAAGTGGGTAGCGTGGGTTTGCGCCAGTGCACTGGTCATCGAATGCCTGCTCAGACATCTCGTCCAGGGTATCAAGGAAGTACTTCTCATCTACGCCGTAATCCTTGATGGTCTCCTTGACGCCAATGTATGCCTTGAGCTCCTCAATCTTCTTGACGAAGTTCTCAAAGACCTCACGGTCATCCTTGCCGGTAACGCCGCAGAAACGACCTGCCTCAGCGTAACGTGCGAGGGTGTGTGGGTGATCGTACTGTGGGAAGGTACCCATCTTTGTTGGGCGCTCAGCTGCGTTGTAGCGCATTACGCGAGTAAGGACGATTGCGTTTGCCCAACCATGTGGAATATGGTGGAAAGCGCCCAGCTTGTGAGCCATAGAGTGGTTGACACCGAGGAATGCATTAGCAAATGCAAGTCCACCGAGGCAGGATGCGTTTGCCATGTGATCGCGTGCCTCGACATCATTTGGATTGTCATAAGCACGTGGCAGGTACTCAAAGACTAGCTTCATGCCGCGAAGAGCCATGCCATCTGTGTAGTCAGATGCCATCATGGAGACAAATGCCTCGAGGCAGTGAGTAAGGACGTCAATACCAGAAGCAGAGGTCAGGCCCTTAGGCTGGCTCATCATGTTGTCGGTATCAACGATTGCCATGTTAGGCAGTAACTCGTAGTCTGCAAGTGGGTACTTAACGCCGTTGTCAGCATCAGTGATGATGGCAAATGGGGTTACCTCGGAACCGGTACCAGAAGAAGTTGGGATAGCAACGAAGAATGCCTTGTTGCCCATCTTAGGATAGTTGTAGACACGCTTGCGGATATCCATGAAGTCCGCCGCCATGTCCTCAAACTTCTCCTCTGGATTCTCGTACATGGACCACATAATCTTACCTGCGTCCATAGCAGAACCGCCGCCGATTGCGATGATGCAATCTGGCTCAAAGGAGCGAATGCGAGCTACACCCTCAAGAGCGCACTGAAGGGTTGGGTCTGGTGCAACATCCCAGAATGAAGAGTGGACGATGCCCAGGGAATCCAGAGTCTCCTCGATGGTCTTGGTGAAGCCACTCTTGTATAGGAACTGGTCTGTGACAATGAAGACACGCTTCTTGTTGTAGACCTCTTTGAGCTCACGGAGAGCAAGAGGCATGCAGCCCCTCTTGAAGTAGACCTTCTCAGGTACACGAAGCCAAAGCATATTCTCTTGCCTCTCTGCAACAGACTTGTAGTTAAGCAGGTGCTGTGGGCCAACGTTGCCGGAAACGGAGTTGCCGCCCCAGGTGCCGCAGCCAAGGGTTAGGGATGGAGCCATCTTGAAGTTGTAAATGTCTCCAATGCCGCCCTGAGAGGAAGGGGTATTGATCAGAATACGGCAGGTCTTCATTGCTGCCTGGTGCTTAGCAATCTTCTCTTTCTCGTTAATGTTGACGTAAAGAGAGCTGGTGTGACCATAGCCACCGTCAGCAACAAGGCGCTCTGCCTTAGCAATTGCCTCGTCAAAAGTCTTTGCACGATACATGCCAAGAACTGGAGAGAGTTTCTCGTGAGCCATCTCTTCTGAAGGCTCAACAGAGGTTACCTCACCAATAAGAATCTTGGTCTTCTCTGGGACCTCGACACCGGCAGTCTTAGCGATAAAGTGAGCGGACTTACCAACGATACCTGCGTTAACAGCACCGTTAATAATGACAGTCTTGCGGACTGCGTCGAGTTCCTTACCCTGGAGGAAGTAGCAACCGCGGTCTGCAAACTCCTTCTTAACCTGGTCATAGACGCTGTCGAGAACGGTAACAGACTGCTCAGAAGCGCAGATCATGCCGTTGTCGAAGGTCTTAGAGTGAATGATGGAGTTAACTGCAAGCTTGATGTCTGCGGTGTCATCAATGATAGCTGGAGTGTTACCTGCACCAACACCCAGAGCTGGCTTACCAGAAGAATAAGCAGCGTTAACCATGCCTGGACCACCGGTTGCCAGGATGATGTCAGCGTTGCTCATAACTGCTGCGGTCAGGTCGATGGAAGGAACTGGAACCCAGTCGATAATACCCTTGGGGCAGCCGGCCTTCTCGGCAGCATCGCGAACAATGCGGGCTGCGGCAATAGTGCAGTCTTTAGCGCGTGGATGCGGGGAAATAATAATGGCGTTTCTTGTCTTCAGGGCAAGAAGTGTCTTAAAGATTGCGGTAGAAGTAGGGTTAGTAGTTGGAATAACTGCAGCTACGATACCCATTGGCTCAGCTACAACTCGATAACCCGCAGCTGGATCATCCTCTACAACACCACAGGTCTTCATGTCCTTGTACTTGTTGTAAATATACTCTGCTGCGTAATGATTCTTGATAACCTTATCTTCCATTACACCCATGCCAGTTTCTTCAACTGCCATGCGAGCAAGAGGGATACGATTTTTCTCGGCCGCAAGAGCAGCTTCATAGAAAATCTTATCGACCTGCTCTTGAGTGAATGTTGCAAACTCTGCCTGTGCCTCGCGCATCTCTTCGAGGCGCTTGAGCAAAGTATCAACATCCTCAATTTGAGTAGCCTTCTTTGCCATAAAATCCCCTTCTATTTAGGAACATTAGTTCAAATTATACCAAGGTATGCTAATCAAATGCTTACCGTTAACCGACTCTCTCAAAATTTATAATCTGCATTCTGGCGTCTTCATCCGTTGCTGTAAATCTATGCCATTCACCTGGCGATTCTTTCCACATGTAATCCACGTACGGGCCAAATCCACCCACCAGCTGCGACGTCGCGCACGCAAAGCTCGGGTCCGTCTTGAGACCCGGATAGCGCACCGCCTCGACGCGCGGATGGCACGCCAGGTACGCGGCAACCACCTGCGCCGCGTCGCTCGCCGCGTGGCGAGAAACCCGTGCACTCGCCTGCTCTTCCGCTCCCGTGGCAGAAACCGTCACGTCCTCTACAGAGCACGCCTTGGTATCAACCGCCTCTGCTACCCACGGTATGCAGCACTTCCGCATGCACACGACAACATATCCCGGCACACGAGCATCCTCGGCCACTGCAAGCTCTGCCCCCAGACGGCACGCGGGACTGAACTCGGCTCCAATCGTACGCACATCTGCCACAAGCAACTCCCCTGCTGCGGCTCTGCCTTTGATGTCGCATACCTCAACAGGCACGCCGGAAAGCGGCTCCACGACGGTTGCACCGCCCGAAACCAGTGTGGCGAGAAATTCGTCTACATAGGAAACAGGGACAAGCCGCGCACGGCCTGCCCCTGTCATTTTTACGTATTCAGCTACAACGTCGGTTGCGGTTTGCGTCACATCGCCTGCGGTTTGCGTAACGTCGTCAATTGCGGTTTGCTTGACGCCGTCAATTGCGCCGACACTCTTCGTGCCACCTGCGCCATCCTGCGCGGTGCCGCCCATAACCTGCACCTTGTCTGAAACCTTATTAACCAACACGCTCAGCATTCTCTTTGACAACCTGAGCAATAAACTCGTCAAGCTCTGCGACGTGAGTCTCGTTGGAGCGGTCGCGAACAGAAATATTTCCTGCCTCAACCTCCTGCTCACCAAGGATGAGCATGTAAGGAACGCGGTCAAGAGAGCGAGCCTCACGAATCTTATAGCCGATCTTCTCGTCACGGTCGTCCACCTTAACGCGAATACCAGCGGCAGCAAGCTTATCGGCAACCTCATGAGCATAAGGACGAGACTTCTCGGAAACAGGAAGGACCTTGACCTGGCATGGGCTCAGCCAGACAGGGAACTTGCCTTCGTAGTTCTCGGTCAGAATACCAATGAAGCGCTCGAAGGAACCAAAGCCAGCGCGGTGAATCATGATTGGCTGCTTCTTGGTACCGTCGGAGTCAATGTACTCAAGCTGGAAGTTGTGAGGCAGCTGGAAGTCAAGCTGGATGGTACCGCACTGCCAAGAACGACCGAGGCAGTCGGTTAGATGGAAGTCAATCTTAGGACCGTAGAACGCACCGTCACCCTCGTTGACCACGTAATCGATACCCATAGACTCAAGTGCGTCACGAAGGCCCTGCTCAGCGCGCTCCCAATCCTCGTCAGAACCCATAGAATCCTCTGGGCGCGTAGAAAGCTCAACGCGGTATGGGAAGCCAAACTGTGCATAGTAAGCGGTAATGAGGTGAGACGCATCCGTGACCTGCTCAGTAATCTGATCAGGTCGGATAAAGAGGTGTGCGTCGTCCTGAGTAAACTCACGAACTCGGAACAGGCCGTGCAGAGCACCCTTCATCTCGTAACGGTGATCAAGACCAGCCTCAGCCAGCTTCATAGGAAGATCCCTATAAGAACGTGGCTTGGACTTATAAATTAAGCAAGCACCAGGGCAGTTCATAGGCTTAATGGCAAAGTCCTCTTCATCTACCGTGGTGGTGTACATATTCTCTTTGTAGTGATCCCAGTGACCAGAAGTCTCCCAAAGGGAACGCGAGAGGATCAGTGGGGTCTGAACCTCCTGGTAACCAAAGCGAGCCTGCATCTCATGCCAGTAATCGGTCAGAGCGTTGCGCAGAGCCATACCGTTTGGAAGCCAGAATGGAGAGCCAGGACCAAAGTCGGACATCATGAAGAGCTCCATCTCGCGACCAATCTTCCTGTGGTCGCGCTTCTCGGCCTCTTCAATCATCTTGAGGTACTGAGCAAGCTCTTCTTTGGAACCAAACGCAACACCATAAATTCTGGTGAGCATCTTGTTGTTCTTATCGGCCTTCCAATACGCACCAGAAATACTGGTCAGCTTAAAAGCCTTAACACCCTTGGTGTAGAGCATATGAGGACCAACGCACATGTCAACGTATTCACCCTGCTTATAGAAGGTAATATGTGCGTCAGGAGCAAGATCGCCAATGTGCTCAACCTTGTAAGACTCGCCACGCTCCTTCATGTAGGCAATAGCCTCATCACGAGGAAGCTCAAACGTCTCAATCTTGAGGTTCTCTTTGACAATCTTCTTCATCTCAGCTTCGATAGCTGGGAAATCATCCTCGTTAACCTTAGTGTCTCCAAGATCAACGTCATAGTAGAAACCATTTTCGGTTGCTGGACCATAGGCAAACTGTGCATGTGGGTACAGACGCTTCAAAGCCTGAGCAAGCAGGTGAGCTGCATCGTGGCGAATAACCTCAAGCTCTTCAGCTGCATCGTTAATCTCGCCAACATGGCCGTCATTATATAAAACCTTCATATAAAACCCCTCAGAGGTAGCTACTCATAGAAACAGGCACGGCGCCTACTCTGCTCACACAGGAGCTTAGGAGCAGACGCCTACATAGTCTCTGTTGTAAAACACCAGATTGCCATCATAAAGAACAAAACCAAACGTTATTGAATGCGAGTACGGCAGTAAGGGCAAACCTTCCAGTCTGCGTTCAGTGGACGATGGCATGTTGGGCAAACGTTTCTAACCTGCGTATTGCAGATTGGGCACACGATAAAATCGCGGTCGATTGGAGCGGAGCACTTAGGGCAAATGCCGTAGTGAGACAGCTGGTGCTCACGAAGGGCAATATCCAAGTCCTGCTCCTCACGGTCAATGAGGTAGCTGCTTGGACGCAAAATAACGTAAGCAAGCAGACCAACAACAGGAACAACAGAAATGACTGCCCACATCCACCAAGGCTCTGCGCCACGACGCTGAGCATCGCGAATAACGTAGATGATAGAAAGGATATAAAGCATTACGACGCAAATAACCATGAGGTAAATGACCATACGTACCTCAGGTGTAATAATCTGATCAAGAATCTCCTGCATCTGACAGCCCCTTCTGCTGGCCTTTTGTTCTCTCCTAAATCGTACGACAAACTGCCTCAAAAATGAGCGAAATGTCGCAGATAAATTTATTTTACCAAAGCATCGCTAAATTGTGCAGCAACCTCGCCAGCAAGTGAAATTGTTCCACATGCCACAAAGCCCTTCTCGCGCAAGGCGTCCACTGCCTCAGGGACGCTTTTGTAGACCGCTACCACGTTAGCGCCGCAGGCTTTGTACAGCTCAGCAAGCTCATCTGCATCCATGGCGCGCTCGTTATCTGTCTGGGTTACCGCTACCTCAGGGAACTCTTTGGCGAGAAGTTCTGCGATGCCCTTAACGTCTTTATCTGCAAAAACTGCAGTCAAAAGCATAGGACGATTGGCAACTTCTGGCTCAATTGAGCGGATAGCAGTTAAGAATGTCTTGATTGACTGGGGGTTGTGAGCTGCATCGATAAGCACTAAAGGCTTAGGCTGAAGCAGTTGGAACCTACCAGGCGTAGGGCACCTGGTTGTGGAGAAAAACGCTTTCTCCACATCAAGTGGACGACCGAGAAAATCCTCAGCCAAACAGGTTGCCAGAGCAATATTTGCTGCCTGATAGCTTGGTTTAAGTGCGGCAAGATCCTCGTAGGTTGCACGCGGCGTCACAACCGTAAGCTCAAGCGGAAAACCGATGCTCTTAGGCTTTTTGGTAATGAAGAAATGTGCATGAGGTAGCTCTGGGTGGTCAGACGACTGACCAGCTGAAACCTCTCCCTCAACGTCTTCTGGCTTGTCAGCTACAAGAAGAGTTGGGACAACGCCTACAGAGGCTGCCTGGGACAAAAATACATCCTGAACGCTCTGAGGAGTTGTCGTTCCCACGCCAAGCACGCAGGTGCGACCAGGCTTGATAATGGCGGCCTTCTCGCCAGCAATAGCCTCGAGGGTATCACCTAAGATGCGCGTATGATCCAGACCAACGCCAGTAATAGCAACGGAGATGATGTTTTGAGCGGCGCTTGTTGCGTCCCACCTGCCGCCCATACCGCACTCAAGCACGCAGGCGTCAATCTCGGCCTCAGCAAAGACAACCAGGGCTGCAACGGTGAGCAGGTCAAACTCGGTGATGTCATAAGGACGCTCACCTATAGCAGTACGCTGAGCGTTAACGCGCTCCCCTGCCACCTGTGCTGCAGAGACACCATGAGCAAAGGCTTCCTCAGAGACGGGCGTGCCATTGATCTCCATACGCTCGGTATAGCTGATGAGCTCAGGAGATGTGTACAGAGCAGTCTTGAGACCCTCTCCTTTGAGCAGAGCCGCCGTATACCTGGAGGTAGACGTTTTACCGTTGGTACCTGCAATCTGAACACTCTTGAAGCAAAGGTCAGGGTTGCCCAGCTCTTTGAGCATGTCTTCTACGCTCTCCAGCAAGGGCTGGATACCAAACTTCTTTGTATCGTGAAGCACCTTTAAAGACTGCTCATAGCTCAGGTCAAGCACAGAAAAAGGAACAGAATAACTCATTACACAGACCTCTTATAGACCAAGCAGACGCATAGCCTCTGCACGGGTTTTCTCGTTAGTCTTAAAAATGCCTCGAACTGCAGACGTAGTGGTCAAAGCGCCCGACGCCCTAATACCGCGCATGCTCATGCATGTGTGCTCGGCCTCCATAACCACCAAAACGCCCAGAGGATCAAGCTCTTCTACCATGGCGTCTGCAATCTGGCCTGTGAGGCGCTCCTGTACCTGCAAACGGCGAGAATACCCGCTGACGCAGCGAGCAATCTTGGAAAGGCCGGTAATGCGGCCATTCTGCGGGATATAGCAGACATGTGCCTTGCCCACAAAAGGCAAAATGTGATGCTCACAGGTAGACGAGAAAGGAATGTCGCGAACAATAACCATCTCTTTATTGCCCTCTTCATGGAACTGCTTACGCAGGTGAGCTGCAGGATCTTCCTGCATGCCACCAAAGAGCTCCACGCACGCACGTGCAACGCGGTCTGGCGTGTCAAGCAGACCTTCTCGCTCTGGATTCTCGCCAATAGCAAGCAAAAACTCAGTGACTGCGGCTTTTACGCGCTCTTGGTCAAGCTCTTTATAGTTATTATCTGCTGCCATGAGGCAACCTACCTTTCACTCTTATACAAGCGTTCTTTGAGCTGCGGCAACAACATGACGAGCAAGAATTGCGGTAGTCACGCTACCTACACCACCAGGAACCGGAGTATAAGCGCTCACCAGTGGTGCTATCTGCTCTGTATTGACGTCGCCAACAAGTTTCTGAGCCGCTTCATCCCAGTTAATGCCCACGTCAATGATAGTCTGACCAGCTCGTACACAGTCTGCTCCAATAAGATGCGCACGACCTGCAGCTACAACCACAACGTCTGCCTGCTTAAGCGTGGAAGCAAGGTCTTTGGTCTTGCTGTGGCACACCGTTACTGTAGCGTTTCTTGCACTTAAAAGCGCAGCAACTGGACGACCAATGACATTTGAGCGACCAACAACTGCAACAGGCGCTCCCCCAAGGGGCACCTGGTAAAAATCGAGAAGCGCGAGAACTGCCTCTGCGGTACAAGGTCCCAGTGCGCCAGAAGTTCCGCAAAGTGTTGCCAGCAGCATTGAATCGGTTGCACAATCAACATCTTTTTCTGGAGCTAGATGTTGAAGCGCTTCATGCTCGTCAATTACGGCAGGAAAAGGACGCATAGGCAGACAACCATGTACCGTTGCGTCGGCGGAAACCCGATCAAACGCGCTATTTACCTGCTCTTGTGTAGCGTCTTCTGGAAGCTCAATGGTTTCAACTTCAAAGCCCACCTTCTCCGCACGCGTATATGCTGCGCGCTCATAGGTAAGGTCATCGCTTTTCTGTCCAATGCGAACAATAACCAGCTTAGGAGTCACGCCTTGTGCACGGAGCTCTTGGACTTGAGCAGCAAGTTCTTCAGTTATCGCCTTGGCAACAGGAGCACCACGAAGCTCCTGTGAAATAGCCTCTGAGCTCATGTTATGCCTCCTGTCTCAGCTGCGCGCTCACTGCATCACTTACGGCGTCAGCTCGTGACACATAGGTGTCTAGAAGCTTATCTGCCTCATCAAGCAGCGTTTGAGCGTACGCTGTATCATGCATAGAACGAGTGTTTACAAAAAGCGTGTGAGAAGCTGCAATCAAGGCGCCACGTGCCAAAGCAGCACCGCAACCTACGTCGGATAAAAGCATACGAGATCCCTTGATGAGCATCTCTTCGAGAAGTTCAATGGACTCGCACACTTTTCTCATAACCTTCAGCGGAGGTTGAGCTGCCTCTTTAAGGGCGTCCTCAACAATTTCTGCACGCTCAGGGTCATCCTTGGGCACACTAAACGCGCTGGAAACCAGCAAAAACTGGCGAGAGTCCTCGTCCATAAGCTCCATGAAGTCTTGGCGAAGTGCTCCAGCTCGGGCAATGTATTTTGCAAGATCGTCTTCATGCTGAGCATAGGCAGGTTTTCCTTGTGCGTAGACACCGGCCATTGAAGCCAAAGATACTGCAAGTGCGCCTACATAAGCGGCAGCACTACCGCCGCCAGGAATAGGCTCTTTAGCAGCAAGGTGTTGAGCATAAGCATCTGCACTATAGGTTGTAAACGCTACTTCTTCAGGCGAAGAGGGATAAGACATTAGAAAAGACCCACAATTCTTCCATCATCAAGAACATCAATATGCTCTGCAGCAGGAACCTTTGGAAGTCCTGGCATGGTCATGATAGAGCCCGTAAGGCAGACCACAAAGCCAGCACCTGCAGAAACACGAACTTCTCGCACGGTAATCTTAAAGTTTTCTGGAGCACCCAATTTAGTCTGATCATCAGTAAATGAGTACTGAGTTTTTGCCATACAAATAGGAAGCTCACCAAAGCCAAGCTCTTCAAGCTGCTGAAGCTGCTTGGCGGCACTTGGAGCAAATTCAACGCCATCAGCGTGGTAAATCTTGGTGGCAATGTCAGTAATCTTCTGCTTCAAAGATTCTTTGACGTCGTAAGCAAAGGTGAGTTTGGACTCAGTCTGGCAGAGGCGCATGACCTCTTCTGCCAAAGCCTGACCACCCTTTCCACCTTTTGCCCAAACCTCAGACAGTACTACATTTACGCCGCGCTTCTTGCACTCCTCCTCTACCAGAGCAAGCTCTTCAGCGGTATCGGTTGGGAATGCATTGATGGCAACAACTACAGGAAGTCCATAAACGGTCTGGATGTTGTCAACGTGACGGAGCAGGTTAGGAATACCCTCTTTAAGTGCCTCAACGTTTTGCTGATTAAGGTCTGCTTTTGCAACGCCTCCGTTGTACTTTAGGGCGCGGACAGTTGCCACCAGAACAACAGCTGAGGGAGCAAGACCTGTAGCTCTACATTTGATGTCCAAGAACTTCTCGGCACCAAGATCTGCACCAAAGCCAGCCTCGGTAACAACATAATCAGCAAGACGAAGAGCAGTCTTTGTTGCCTCAACCGTATTGCAACCGTGAGCAATGTTGGCAAAAGGACCGCCGTGGACAAGAGCAGGTGTGTGCTCAAGTGTCTGAACAAGGTTAGGCTGAATAGCATCTTTGAGCAGTGCTGTCATAGCACCCTCTGCATGGATGTCACTGACGGTAACAGGTTTGCGATCATAGGTGTAGGCAATAACCATTCTGCCTAGGCGCTCTTTAAGGTCTTTGATGCCCGAAGCAAGACAGAATACAGCCATGACCTCGGAAGCAACCGTAATATCAAAGCCGTCTTGTCTTGGCATTCCGTCAGCAATACCACCAAGGCCGTCAACAACATTTCTGAGCTGGCGATCGTTCATGTCAACACAGCGCTTCCACACCACACGGCGTGGATCAATGTTGAGGCTATTACCCTGCTTGATGTGGTTATCCAGCATGGCGGCGCAAAGGTTGTTTGCAGCGCCAATAGCGTGGAAGTCTCCGGTAAAGTGAAGGTTGATGTCCTCCATAGGAACTACCTGGGCATAGCCGCCGCCCGCAGCACCGCCCTTGACGCCAAAGACTGGACCCAAAGAAGGCTCTCTAAGGGCCAACATGGCAGACTGACCCAAGCTGGTCAAGGCATCTGCCAGACCAACCGAGGTAGTGGTCTTTCCCTCGCCTGCTGGCGTTGGGTTAATGGCAGTTACCAACACAAGCTTTCCGCGAAGAGGCTTATCTGCCAGAGCACGTGCATCAAGCTTTGCCTTATAGCGACCATAAGGCTCCAGCAGATTCTCTGGAATACCCGCGCGCTTTGCCACCTCAAAGATGGGAAGCATCTCGGATGATTGAGCAATCTCGATATCGGACTTAACCTCAGACATGTTGTTCCTAACTTAAAGTGGACTGCATGCACGTACTAAACACATGATGCGGCTGTTACACCGCATCAAGTTTTACCTATGAGAAGTCAGCAATCTGCTGCTCTAGCTGAGCAACAAGCGTAGTAAGTTCTTCTGCGCGCGCACGTTTTTTCTCGATAACTTCAGGCGCTGCTTTAGCAACAAAGCCCTGGTTGGCAAGGGTACGCTCCACGCCAGAGAGCTCCTTCTTTGCAGACTCAAGATCCTTCTGAAGACGCTTGGCCTCTGCAGCAAGGTCAACAAGCTCACCAAGAACAACGTACATTTCAAGGCCAGCATCGGTGACAGAAACAGAACCAGCAGGCTTCTGAGGAGCCTCAGCAACCTCAAGCGAGCTTACGCGACCAACATTCTGAATGAAGGCTGCCTGCTCCTTCAGCGCTGCAACATCCTGTGCTGGAGCTTTAACCACAACAGCAAGGTCTGTCTTTGGCGACAGTCTGTAACGAGCGCGAGAAGAACGAACAGCAGAAACAACAGTCTTAGCAAGTGAGAAGTTGTGCTCAGCTGCCTCGTCAACAAAGTTAGCAAGCTTTTCTGGATCTGGCCACTCAGAGATCATCAAGAACTCTGAGTCATGACTCAAAAGACCAGATGCAGGAAGAGCATCCCAAACGCTCTCGGTAACAAATGGCATGGCAGGGTGCAAAAGCCTCATACTGACGTCCAGGACAAAGACAAGGTTACGCTGAACCTGCAGGCGCTCCTCAGGAGTTCCATCCAGAAGGCGGCCCTTGCAGAGCTCAATGTACCAGTCGCAAACATCATTCCAGAAGAAGGACTGAATGTTGCGGGCATACTCACCAAAGCCATAGGTCTCAAGCTGCTCGGTTGTCTCTGCCACAACCTTTGCAAGGCGCGAGAACATCCATGCATCTTCTGGCGTTTCTGCCTTTGGCATGCCGGCAGTGTAGCCGTCAAGGTTCATCTGAACAAAGCGGCTTGCATTCCAAATCTTAGTAACAAATGAACGTGCCTGATCAGTTCTTGGAGACTCAATAAGCTCGCGAGTCTTCTTATCAAGGACAGCATCAAACTTGACGTCCTGGTTGTTAGTGATAAGCGTAAGCAGGTTATAACGCATTGCGTCTGCACCATACTTAGCAATCAGATCCATAGGATCTACGCCGTTACCCTTTGACTTGGACATGCGGCTGCCGTCCTTAGCCAAAATGGTTGCGTAGATGTAGACATCGTGGAATGGAATCTCTTTGGTGAAGTAGAGCGAGCTCATAATCATGCGAGCAACCCAAAGAGCAATGATGTCTCGAGCGGTTACCAGAACCTGTGTTGGGTGATGGCCCTCAAGCTGCTCAGGATGGTCTGGCCAACCCTGTGTAGCAAAGGTCCACAGCTGAGAAGAGAACCAGGTATCCAGAACGTCATCATCCTGGTGAACATGATGACCGCCACATTTTGGACAGACGTCAGTGTCCTCCATAAGTGCGTCCTGCCAACCACAATCATCGCAGTAGAACACAGGAATGCGGTGTCCCCACCAAAGCTGTCTGGAGATGTTCCAGTCACGGAGATTCTCCATCCAAGTGAGGTAGGTCTGAGTCCAGCGCTCTGGGTGGAAGGTAACCTGACCATCTTTGACTACCTGTGCTGCGGGCTCTTTGAGCTTATCAACGGCAACAAACCACTGCTCAGAGAGCCATGGCTCAAGAGTTGTGCCACAGCGGTAGCAATGCATAACGGAGTGGTCAAGGTCTTCAACGTGATCAAGCAGACCGTGCTCTTCAAACCAAGCAACAATAGCCTCACGAGCTTGATCTCTGTCAAGACCAGAGAACTCACCATAGCCGTCAACAACAACAGCATGCTCATCAAAGATGTTGATCTGCTCAAGGTTATGAGTCTGACCCATAGCAAAGTCGTTAGGGTCATGAGCTGGGGTTACTTTAACAAAACCAGTACCAAAGCCTGCATCAACATGCCAGTCAGAGAAAATTGGAATCTCTCTGTCAACAATTGGCAGAATAACGGTCTTTCCAACAAGGTCAGCCTTTTCTGGATCTTGAGGAGAGACAGCTACGCCCGTATCGCCCAGCATGGTCTCTGGACGAGTAGTAGCTACGGTAATGTATTCAACGCCATTAACAGGCTCTTTGAGTGGATAGCGCAGGTACCAAAGATGGCCCTTCTCGTCAGCGTATTCTGCCTCATCGTCAGAGATAGATGTCTCGCAATGAGGACACCAGTTTACGATACGCTTTCCGCGATAAATGAGCTGGTCATGATACCAGTCAACAAAGACCTTACGTACTGCCTGAGTGTACTCAGGAGACATGGTGAACTTCTCGTCATTAAAATCAATGGAGCAGCCCATGCGCTTAATCTGAGAAACAATGGTTCCGCCGTACTCGCGCGTCCAATCCCAGCAAGCCTCCAGGAACTTCTCGCGACCAATCTCAAGGCGAGAAATACCCTCTGACTTAAGCTTCTTATCAACCTTAGTCTGGGTTGCAATGCCTGCGTGATCTGTTCCAAGAATCCAACGAGTTGAATAACCGCGCATGCGAGAATAACGAAT
>OFCM01000395.1_pt1 | contig 14382 bp, 5 predicted proteins | sample 1520841 | NCBI WGS metagenome assembly OFCM01 (sample SAMEA2699037, study PRJEB24076) | metagenome | biome: Human gut stool | place: Spain | collected 2012-11-21 | reverse complement strand
GTTCAGAGTAATGAATTGTTCTTCGATACCGGATTACACTCATACTTTGGATTTAGTGGTGGCACTCGGAGGGATACCGAGTGCCTTTTTCTTCCTTTTTCCAACCGATTATCCCGTTAATTATCAATCCGCTAAATCCAAAGTAATGAACAACAAGAAGAAAAACGAGGGTCAGACCGACTTTTCCTATTACGGTCTGTACCTGCTGGACTATCTCCGCACGAACAAGTTTGAACAGGCTGACGACACCGCTTTCATACGGGAACGGGCCGACCGTGCCGCCGAAACGTATGAGAGGGCACGGCTTGAAGGCTATCCCGCCGATGGTGCGCAGGAACTGGCGATGGACACGCTGCTGCGCGGGCTGCATTATTCCCGTTACGCCATCCTCCGCGAAGTCGTGGAAAACGAGTTTGCCGATGAAGTGCCGGAAGAGAAGCGTGAAGCCTTTGTCCTGAAACTGCTGCCGCTTGTCGGCAACGTGTTCTCCGTCTATGACCTCTCGGATGACAATTTCGCCCTGTCTTCCGATTACGACCTGCTCTACACGGAGCTGACGGGAGCAACCGTCCTTTACTTAGACGAATATGGCGTTTAACCGCAAACAGAAACTGCGGGACAACATCGAGGCGATACGGACGGCATTCATCCTTGACAGGGAAAATAGGACAGCGACAACCGAAGAGCGTGCCATACTTCAAAGGTACTGCGGTTTCGGCGGTCTGAAATGTATCCTCAACCCTGCAAAGGAACTGACGGATGCCGTCCGGTGGGCGAAATCCGACCTCGAACTGTTCGCCCCGACGGTGGAGCTGCACAGGCTTATCCGTGAGAACAGCAAGGACGAAACAGAGTACAAGCGGTTTGTGGATTCGCTGAAAGCGTCCGTGCTGACCGCTTTCTACACCCCCAAAGAGATAACCGACACCATCGCGGACGTGCTGGCAGATTACAGCGTCCGCCCCGCCCGTATGCTCGAACCGTCGGCAGGTGTCGGCGTGTTCGTGGATTCCATGCTGCGGCACAGCCCCAATGCGGATGTGATGGCTTTCGAGAAGGATCTGCTCACGGGTACAATCTTGAGGCATCTCTATCCCGACCAGAAAATGCGCACCTGCGGTTTTGAGAAAATCGAAAGACCGTTCAACAATTATTTCGACTTGGCGGTGTCCAACATTCCGTTCGGTGACATTGCCGTGTTCGACGCGGAGTTTCAGCGGAGCGACTCTTTCGGCAGACGCTCCGCCCAGAAAACCATCCACAACTATTTCTTTCTCAAAGGACTGGATGCCGTGCGTGACGGCGGTATCGTGGCGTTCATCACCTCGCAAGGGGTATTGAATAGCACCAAGACCTCCGTGCGTAACGAGCTGTTCAGTCAGGCCAATCTGGTATCCGCGATACGCCTGCCCAACAACCTGTTCACGGACAACGCGGGCACGGAGGTGGGCAGTGACCTGATTGTCCTGCAAAAGAACCTCAGCAAGAAGGAAATGTCGCAGGACGAGCGGCTGATGACCGTGATACAGACGGACACGAAAACCGCCCTGACCGACAACGCCTATTTCATCCACCACCCGGAACGCATCGTGCATACGATGGCGAAACTTGACACAGACCCCTACGGGAAGCCCGCTATGGTTTATCTGCACGAGGGCAAGGCAGCAGGCATCGCCGGGGATTTGCGCCGTATGCTCGACGAGGATTTCCATTACAGGCTTGCCATGCGCTTGTATTCGGGTTCAATCCGGCAGGCAGGAACGGAAGAAAAAGTTGCCGTTCAAAATAAAGTAGAGCGTCCTGCCATAAAATTGGAAACAGTATCCTCGGCGCAGACGGTGGAAACTCCGACAGAAAAGCCGCAACCCGCAGATGAAAAGCCGGAGATAGAACCGCGCCCGCAATATTCCGCAGGCGTGCAGCTCACCCTGCTTGACCTCTGGGGGATGACGGAAGAGGTCAGCCAACCGAAAACCTCCAAAAAGAAAAAGACGGTGAAAAAGGCAGTTACGGCAAAGTCCACTCCGCCCAAACCGAAAGTCACGGTTACACCGACAGCTCCAACTGCAAAACCCGCAATGGAGAATAAGGAGGTGAAAGCGGAGAACACCGCCAAGCCTGCCGACCCGGACGACATCTATGCCACACTGGACTGGGATACCAATCCTCCCATCAACGGTTTCTATGAAATGATGATGGGTTTGACGCCGGAGCGTAGGAAAGAACTTCGGGAACTGGCAAGGCAGCATAACGAGAAACAAGTGGCGGAAAAGACGGAAGTGAAAGCCGTGCCGGAAACTTCCCGTGAGCAGCCACGACAGGAGGAAACACAGCCGGAGGCAGTCGCCGCACCTGCCGTTACAGATACCCCATCGGAAGCGGTGGGGACTTTCCTTTTCCCCGACATCGAAGCGGAAAAGCCGAAGGAGGAAGTCGTGGACCTTTCTCCGCGTGCCTACCACCGCACGCCGGAGATGCACCTGCGCGAAGGGTCGCTGGTGGCTGACCGGGGGCGTCATAACATCGGCTACCTGAAAGACATCACGCCATACGGGGCGACATTCCAGCCGCTCGACCTGAAAGGATACCAGAAGGAAAAGGCGTTGTTGTATGTGTCGCTGCGTGACGCCTACGAGCGTCTGTACCGTTATGAATCGCTCCGGCGCGAGGCAAATGTTCCGTGGCGAGAGCATCTGAATACCTGTTACGATGAGTTTGTCATGCGCTACGGCAACCTCAACGCCAAGCAGAACGTGAAGTTAGTGATGATGGATGCGGGCGGGCGCGACATCCTTTCGCTGGAACGGATGGAAAACGGAAAGTTCGTCAAGGCGGACATCTTCGAGCATCCTGTTTCCTTCGCGGTGGAGAGCCATGCCAACGTAGGCTCTCCCGAAGAAGCCCTGTCTGCGTCGCTCAACAAATATGGTACGGTCAATCTCGACTATATGCGGGAGATAACCGACAGCACGGCGGAGGATTTGCTCACTGCCCTGCAAGGGCGCATCTACTACAATCCGCTCGTGACCGGTTACGAAATCAAAGACCGTTTCATCGCCGGAAATGTCATAGAGAAAGCGGAACGCATAGAGGCATGGATGGGTGACAATCCCGAAAATGAGCGTATGCCGGAGGTGAAGCAGGCGTTGGAGGCTCTGAAAGATGCCGAGCCGCAGCGCATCGCCTTCGAGGATCTGGACTTCAATTTCGGGGAACGCTGGATTCCGACGGGTGTCTATGCCGCCTACATGAGCCGGCTGTTCGACACGGAGGTGAAAATCGCCTATTCCGCAAGCATGGACGAGTTTTCGGTGGCGTGCGGCTACCGCACCATGAAAATCACGGACGAGTTTCTGGTGAAGGGGTATTACCGGAACTATGACGGTATGCACCTCCTAAAACACGCCCTGCACAACACCTGCCCTGACATGATGAAGTCCATCGGCAAGGACGAGCATGGCAACGACATCAAGATGCGCGACAGCGAGGGAATACAACTCGCCAACGCCAAGATTGACGAGATACGAAACGGCTTCTCCGAATGGCTCGAAGAGCAGTCGCCGCAGTTCAAGGAACGGCTCGTGACAATGTATAACCGCAAGTTCAACTGTTTCGTGCGCCCGAAGTATGACGGTTCGCACCAGACCTTCCCAGACCTCAACCTGAAGGGGCTGTCCAGCCGGGGCATCAAGAGCGTCTATCCCTCGCAGATGGATTGCGTCTGGATGTTGAAACAGAACGGCGGCGGAATTTGCGACCACGAGGTGGGAACCGGTAAGACGCTGATAATGTGCATCGCCGCGCATGAGATGAAGCGTCTGAATTTGGCACACAAGCCGATGATTATCGGGCTGAAAGCCAACGTTGCGGAGATTGCAGCCACCTATCAGGCGGCATATCCCAACGCACGTATTCTGTACGCTTCGGAGAAGGACTTTTCGACCGCCAACCGTGTGCGCTTCTTCAATAATATAAAGAACAACGACTACGATTGCGTCATCATGTCGCACGACCAGTTCGGCAAGATACCGCAGTCGCCGGAATTGCAGCAGCGCATCCTGCAAGCAGAGCTTGACACGGTGGAGGAAAACCTCGAAGTGCTACGGCAGCAGGGAAAGAACGTGTCGCGGGCGATGCTGAAAGGATTGGAGAAGCGCAAGCACAACCTTGAAGCGAAGCTGGAGAAGGTGGAACACGCCATAAAGTCACGCACGGACGACGTGGTGGATTTCAAGCAGATGGGCATCGACCACATCTTCATAGATGAGAGCCACCAGTTCAAGAATCTGACTTTCAACACGCGCCACGACCGTGTGGCGGGATTGGGAAACAGCGAGGGAAGCCAGAAGGCACTTAACATGCTCTTTGCCATACGCACCATACAGGAGCGCACAGGAAAAGACTTGGGTGCGACCTTCCTCTCCGGCACGACTATCAGCAACTCACTGACTGAATTGTACCTGCTGTTCAAGTACCTGCGCCCGAAGGAGCTGGAACGGCAGGACATAAGGTGTTTCGACGCTTGGGCGGCGATATTTGCCAAGAAGACGACGGATTTTGAATTTAACGTGACGAACAATGTGGTCCAGAAGGAGCGTTTCCGCTACTTCATCAAAGTGCCGGAGCTTGCCGCCTTCTATAATGAAATCACGGACTACCGCACGGCGGAGGATGTGGGCGTTGACCGTCCTGCCAAGAACGAGATACTGCACCATATACCGCCCACGCCGGAACAGGAGGACTTCATACAGAAACTGATGCAGTTCGCCAAGACGGGCGATGCCACCTTGTTGGGCAGGCTGCCGCTTTCGGAAACGGAAGAAAAGGCGAAGATGCTCATCGCCACGGACTATGCCCGGAAAATGGCACTCGACATGCGCATGATAGACCCGAATTACGAAGATCATCCCGACAACAAAGCGAGTCACTGTGCCAAGATGATCGCGGAGTATTATCAAAAATACGACGCCCAGAAAGGCACGCAGTTCGTTTTCTCTGATTTGGGGACATACCAGCCGGGCGACGGGTGGAACGTCTATTCGGAAATCAAGCGCAAACTGACGGAGGACTACGGTATACCGCCAAGCGAGGTGCGCTTCATTCAGGAGTGCAAGACCGACAAGGCGCGGAAGGCGGTGATAGACGCCATGAACGCCGGGACGGTGCGTGTGCTGTTCGGCTCTACCTCTATGCTCGGAACGGGTGTGAACGCCCAGAAACGGTGTGTGGCTATCCATCATCTCGATACGCCGTGGCGACCGTCCGACTTGCAACAGCGTGACGGACGCGGAGTTAGGGCAGGTAATGAGATTGCCAAACATTTCGCCGGGAACAACGTGGATGTAATCATCTACGCGGTGGAGAAGTCACTGGACAGCTACAAGTTCAACCTCCTGCACTGCAAGCAGACTTTCATAAGCCAGCTCAAAAGCGGTGCGATGGGTGCGCGTACCATCGACGAGGGGGCAATGGACGAAAAATCGGGCATGAATTTCTCGGAATACATGGCGTTGCTCTCCGGCAATACCGACCTGTTGGACAAGGCGAAACTGGAAAAGCGGATCGCATCGCTCGAAGGGGAACGCAAGTCGTTCAACAAGGGCAAGCGTGATTCGGAGTTCAAGCTGGAGTCAAAGACCGGCGAGTTGCGCAACAACACGGCTTTCATAGATGCCATGACGGAGGACTGGAACCGCTTCCTGTCGGTGGTGCAGACCGACAAGGAGGGCAACCGCCTTAATATAATAAAGGTGGACGGAGTGGATTCCGCCGATGAGAAGGTCATCGGAAAGCGTTTGCAGGAGATAGCCAAGAATGCCACGACCGGAGGGTTGTACACGCAGGTCGGTGAACTTTACGGTTTTCCGATAAAGGTGGTGAGCGAAAGGATACTCAAAGAGGGATTGGAGTTCACCGACAACCGCTTCGTGGTCGAGGGGAACTACAAGTACACCTACAACAACGGGCATCTGGCGATGGCTGACCCGTTGGCCGCCGCCCGCAACTTCCTCAACGCGATGGAGAGGATACCCTCCATCATCGACCAGTACAAGGCGAAGAACGAGGTGCTGGAGATGGAGATACCGCAGTTACAGGAGATAGCGGGTAAGGTGTGGAAGAAGGAGGACGAGCTGAAGCAGTTGAAGTCCGAACTTGCCGCCCTTGACCGAAAAATTCAGCTGGAGCTTGCGCCACCCACGCCCGAAGTCGCAGAAAAGGAGAATGAAGGGCAACAGCTCAAGCCGGAAGCGGAAGATGTGAGGAACAGGCAGGCGCAATATCCCGAAAATGCACCGCCGCAGATACGCAGTCCGGCGGATAGTATCGTTGCCAACCATGTCATAATCGGGCGTCCGGGACTGTATGCCAAGGAGGAAACCCGGTCCAAAGGATTGAAAATATAACCTAAGGAATTTTATCTGAAGTATTAATAAGGGCTATCCCAAAAGGTCTAAAAGTAAATTTTATCCTTTCTGCAAGTATCTATAGGATGCAATAGTTCGTTAAATTTTCCAGGCCCTAAGCGGCCCTGGCAGTAAATAAAACCAGTTCTTTGAAAAGTTTGTCAATAACTTGTGAGTCCGGTTGCAGACCGAACACGCAAATAAATCGATTGAGCATATAAGCGTTATGGATGATCGACTTGCAGGATGATATTGAGAACGGTATTCCCAGTTCCTTGCAGGCGACCTTGGCGATATTGATGCTAGCGAATGATGCGTTCCTATGGAACTCGAGTTTTCTGAGGTCGGTTGACTGGCAGTCGTTAAGACCGGCATAGTGCTTCGCATCTCTGAAACAGAACTCCAGCTGGAAACGAGTTCTATAGCAGTCAATTACATCCTTGGTACTCATTGAGTCATCAGTGCTGAAGTAAATTTGCCACTTTGTCGTATCCTCTTCATCAGGATACCATACGACAACCTTGATGGAGCGTTTAAGTGACTTGGAATAAGCCTTCAGACCGATTAGACGGCCTTTGTCAACTTCAATCTCCTCACATCTGGAGAGATCAAGATTAGCAAAGTCAACCTTTCCATCATACCACTTCGGATGACCTCTCTTTCCGGTTGGCTTCTGAAGGGTCGGATAGAACAGAACCGCATCGTTGCGGAACCTGCTTATCACGTGGAAGCCTTCCTTGAGCAGAGGGTTGACGAACGTCTCTTTTGAGAAGAATGCGTCGGCAACTACCAGGCGTGATATCTTCTGGAGTTTTTCCTTTAGGATAATCAGGTTCTGACAGTACCATTCGACAAGGTTGTAGTCCATCTCCTCAAGAGACTTGGCGTCGGGAGTTTGTGGAGCACTCAGCGTCATACAATCGTGGTTTTCCACGTCAATGACACCGACTCCGAAGATCTCCTGACCGCGCTTCATCTCGCCAGCAACTCCGGACCAGAAACGTCCTATCCAAGGCGTCTTCTTTCCGGACTTGGGAAGAAAACTAGGATCGACGGCGATGGCCAGAAACTTTCCATTGAGAACCTTTCTGACGAGATACTCGTTAAAGGCAAACCAGTCGAAAGCCTCGTTCTCGAAGTTGTTACGGTAGGTCTGTTCGGAGAACTCACCATACCGACCCATCTGAAGGAAATTGACCTTGCCAGGAATTGCCATGAAGAGTTTTAGCGTATCCATAAGCACTTTCTCAAAAGGTTTGCTTACCTTTGATACTGATTTGAGGGCCTCGAAGCACTCGGATTGGTATTGCATAAGTAGGTTTGAGGATGTCATAACTTAAAGTGGTGGAATACTCTAAGTTACTAATAATCAGCGACTTATGCAATACTTTTATTGCCTAATTATCAATATTTTAGACAATTTTTCAGAGTCTTTTCTAGACCTTTTACAGCTTGCTCAAGCGATAGTTATTGACAGTATTTCAATGAACTTTTATATAGTGAAACCGGATAGCCGGCTTCAAATGTTTAACTTTTAGCGCGGTAAATTTTTACCGAAGTATTGTAGGATGGCAACTGCATTTTTTTCTTTTTGGGCAGCCCTTATTAAAATTTATTCTTATTTTAGGTTATATACATTCATGTCCATTTATGTAAAAAATTCCTGCTGACCTTGTTTATGTCTTGTCAGTCACCATTTGCAAAACCCTCAAAGAGGCTGAATTTGATAAGTAACTTGCTACATACTCATAATAAGGAGCTAAATAGAACACGAATGGGAAATACTCAAATGCCAAACTAAAGAAGATATTGGCCAAAATAAACGCTATACCGAGAGAGAAACTTGATTTTTCAACTTCCTAAAACGGTGTTGTTCAAACATTTCTACTTATTTGTACTTACCAGTTGAACCTACGCTTCCCTAATAAAATGTCTATGGTAAAAAGTTAAAAAATCCTCCTACTTTTGTTAGATATATTTTTTTGTGTAATTTTGTAATCGTTATGCGGCAGTAATAATATACATATTAATACGAGTTAGTAATCCTGTAGTTCTCACATGCTACGAGGAGGTATTAAAAGGTGCGTTTCGACAATGCATCTATTGTAGTATATTATTGCTTAATCCAAATGAATATTATAAATTTAGGAATTCTTGCTCACATTGATGCAGGAAAAACTTCCGTAACCGAGAATCTGCTGTTTGCCAGTGGAGCAACGGAAAAGTGCGGCCGTGTGGATAATGGTGACACCATAACGGACTCTATGGATATAGAGAAACGTAGAGGAATTACTGTTCGGGCTTCTACGACATCTATTATCTGGAATGGTGTGAAATGCAATATCATTGACACTCCGGGACACATGGATTTTATTGCGGAAGTGGAGCGGACATTCAAAATGCTTGATGGAGCAGTCCTCATCTTATCCGCAAAGGAAGGCATACAAGCGCAGACAAAGTTGCTGTTCAATACTTTACAGAAGCTGCAAATCCCGACAATTATATTTATCAATAAGATTGACCGAGCCGGTGTTAATTTGGAGCGTTTGTATCTGGATATAAAAACAAATCTGTCTCAAGATGTCCTGTTTATGCAAACTGTTGTCGATGGATCGGTTTATCCGGTTTGCTCCCAAACATATATAAAGGAAGAATACAAAGAATTTGTATGCAACCATGACGACGATATATTAGAACGATATTTGGCGGATAGCGAAATTTCACCGGCTGATTATTGGAATACGATAATCGCTCTTGTGGCAAAAGCCAAAGTCTATCCGGTGCTACATGGATCAGCAATGTTCAATATCGGTATCAATGAGTTGTTGGACGCCATCTCTTCTTTTATACTTCCTCCGGCATCAGTCTCAAACAGACTTTCAGCTTATCTCTATAAGATAGAGCATGACCCCAAAGGGCATAAAAGAAGTTTTCTTAAAATAATTGACGGAAGTCTGAGACTTCGAGACGTTGTAAGAATCAACGATTCGGAAAAATTCATCAAGATTAAAAATCTAAAGACTATTTATCAGGGCAGAGAGATAAATGTTGATGAAGTGGGTGCCAATGATATCGCGATTGTAGAAGATATAGAAGATTTTCGAATCGGAGATTATTTAGGTGCTAAACCTTGTTTGATTCAAGGATTATCTCATCAGCATCCCGCTCTCAAATCCTCCGTCCGGCCAGACAGGTCCGAAGAGAGAAGCAAGGTGATATCCGCTCTGAATACATTGTGGATTGAAGACCCGTCTTTGTCCTTTTCCATAAACTCATATAGTGATGAATTGGAAATCTCGTTATATGGTTTGACCCAAAAGGAAATCATACAGACATTGCTGGAAGAACGATTTTCCGTAAAGGTCCATTTTGATGAGATCAAGACTATCTACAAAGAACGACCTATAAAAAAGGTCAATAAGATTATTCAGATCGAAGTACCACCCAACCCTTACTGGGCCACAATAGGGCTGACTCTTGAACCCTTACCGTTAGGGGCAGGGTTGCAAATCGAAAGTGACATCTCCTATGGTTATCTGAACCATTCTTTTCAAAATGCCGTTTTTGAAGGGATTCGTATGTCTTGCCAATCTGGTTTACATGGATGGGAAGTGACAGATCTGAAAGTAACTTTTACTCAAGCCGAGTATTATAGCCCGGTAAGTACACCTGCTGATTTCAGACAGCTGACCCCTTATGTCTTCAGGCTGGCTTTGCAACAGTCAGGTGTGGACATTCTCGAACCGATGCTCTGTTTTGAGTTGCAGATACCCCAAGTAGCGAGTTCCAAAGCTATTACAGATTTGCAAAAACTGATGTCTGAGATTGAAGACATCAGTTGTAATAATGAGTGGTGTCATATTAAAGGGAAAGTTCCATTAAATACAAGTAAAGACTATGCCTCAGAAGTAAGTTCGTACACTAAGGGCTTAGGCATTTTTATGGTTAAGCCATGTGGGTATCAAATAACAAAAGACGGTTATTCTGATAATATCCGCATGAACGAAAAAGATAAACTTTTATTCATGTTCCAAAAATCAATGTCATTAAAATAATGGAGCGGTCAGGAAATTTCTATAAGGCAATACGGTTGGGATATATACTTATCTCCATTCTTATCGGATGTATGGCATATAATAGCCTCTATGAATGGCAGGAGATAGAAGCATTAGAACTTGGCAATAAAAAAATAGACGAGCTCCGAAAAGAAATAAACAATATCAATATTCAAATGATAAAATTTTCTCTATTGGGTGAAACAATACTGGAATGGAACGATAAAGATATCGAGCATTACCATGCACGGCGTATGGCAATGGACAGTATGCTCTGCCGTTTCAAGGCCACCTATCCAGCAGAGCGCATCGATAGTGTGCGCAGTCTTTTAGAGGATAAGGAACGACAGATGTTCCAGATAGTCCGGTTAATGGATGAACAACAATCTATTAACAAGAAGATAGCCAATCAAATTCCGGTTATTGTACAGAAAAGTGTGCAGGAACAGTCCAAAAAGCCAAAACGAAAAGGTTTCTTAGGCATATTCGGCAAAAAAAAGGAAGTAACTCCAGCAGTATCAACCACTATCCTTCATTCGGTCAATAGAAACGTAATCAGCGAACAGAAAGTGCAGGATCGCCAATTGTCGGAACAAGCCGACAGCCTTGCAGCTCGTAATGCAGAACTTAACAGACAACTGCAAGAATTGATTTGCCAAATAGAAGAAAAGGTACAAACCGAACTGCAAAGCCGGGAAAACGAAATAGTTGCCATGCGTGGAAAGTCATTTATGCAGGTAGGCGGTTTAATGGGATTCGTCCTTCTGCTGTTGTTAATTTCCTACATCATCATACACCGTGATGCAAAGAGTATCAAACAATACAAGCGCAAGACAACGGATTTGATAGGGCAACTGGAACAATCCGTACAACGGAACGAGGCACTGATAGCATCAAGGAAGAAAGCGGTACATACCATCACCCACGAACTGCGCACACCACTAACGGCAATAACAGGTTATACTGAGCTGTTACAGAAAGAGTGCAGCAAGGAGAACAATGTGAATTTTCTTCAAAGCATACAACAATCTTCCGACCGTATGCGGGATATGCTTAACACCCTGCTGGACTTCTTCCGCTTGGACAACGGCAAGGAGCAGCCCAAACTGTTGCCCTGCCGCATCTCCACAATCACGCATACCCTTGAAACGGAGTTCATGCCCGTCGCCATGAACAAGGGGCTTTCCTTGACCGTAAAGAACGGAAACGATGCGGTTGTACTGACCGACAAGGAGCGAATCATCCAAATTGGAAACAATCTGCTGTCAAATGCCATCAAGTTCACGGAGAAAGGCGGTGTGTCGCTGACTATCGATTATACCAACGGAGTGCTGACACTGATTTTCGAGGATACAGGCACAGGCATGACAGAAGATGAACAGCAACGTGTATTTGGGGCATTTGAACGCCTCTCAAACGCCGCCGCAAAAGACGGTTTCGGACTTGGACTTGCCATCGTGCATAACATAGTGGCGATGCTTGACGGCAAAATCCATTTGGAAAGCGAGAAAGGGAAAGGAAGTCGTTTCACAGTGGAAATACCCATGCAGAAAGCCGAAGAAATACCGGAAAAAGAGATACAGACTTATATCCACCGGGAGGAGAGAAACCTCAATGTTGTCGCCATCGACAATGATGAGGTGCTGCTCCTGATGTTGAAAGAGATGTATGCACAGGAGGGAATACATTGCGACACTTGCACCGATGCGGCGGAACTGATGGAAATGATACGCCGAAAAGAATACAACTTGTTGCTGACGGACTTGAATATGCCCGGCATAAACGGCTTCGAGCTGCTGGAACTGCTCCGATCGTCCAATGTTGGCAATTCACAGACAATCCCCGTGGTCGTGGCAACCGCTTCGGGCAGTTGCGATGCGGAGGAACTTTTGGAACGAGGCTTTGCCGGATGCCTGTTCAAACCATTCTCCATATCGGAACTGCTGGAAATTTCCGACAAGTGCGCCATTAAAGCGACACAGGACGGTAAACCGGATTTTTCCGCCTTGTTGTCCTACGGCAATGAAGTTGTCATGCTGGAAAAACTGATAACGGAAACCGAGAAAGAAATGCAGGCGGTACGGGATGCGGCAATGCGAAACGATCTGCAAGAACTTGATGCCTTGACACACCACTTACGCAGTTCGTGGGAGATACTCCGTGCCGACCAGCCGCTGAAGGTGCTTTATGGTGTGCTTCATGGAAAAGGATAAGTCCGATAACGAGGCGTTAAGTAATTCCGTGACCACCGTGTTGGATAAAGGAGCGGAGATTATACAGTTGGCAAAGGAGGAAAGGAGAAAATACGAAAATGGATAAGACAAGAATAATCGTGGTGGAGGATAACATCGTGTATTGCGAATATGTCTGCAATCTGCTGGCACGGGAGGGATACAGTACCGTGAAGGCTTACCACCTGTCAACAGCGAAGAAACATCTGCAACAGGCAACGGATGATGATATAGTAGTTTCTGACCTGCGCCTAAACGATGGCAACGGAATAGACCTGCTGCGCTGGATGCGCAAGGAGGGAAAGATGCAGCCGTTCATCATAATGACCGACTACGCCGAAGTGCATACGGCAGTCGAAAGCATGAAACTCGGTTCGATAGACTATATTCCGAAGAAACTGATAGAGGACAAACTCGTCCCCCTTATCCGCTCCATACAGAAAGAGCGTCAGTCGAGACACAGCCGGATGCCCGTTTTCGCCCGTGAAGGTTCCGCCTTTCAGAAAATCATGCACAGGATAAAGTTGGTAGCCGTCACCGACATGAGCGTGATGATATTCGGAGAGAACGGCACAGGCAAGGAGCATATCGCCCACCATCTGCACGACAAGAGCAAACGGGCTGGCAAGCCCTTCGTGGCGGTGGACTGCGGTTCGCTATCCAGAGAACTTGCGCCGTCGGCTTTCTTCGGACACGTCAAAGGCGCGTTCACGGGTGCGGACAGCACCAAGAAAGGATATTTCCATGAGGCGGAAGGAGGCACGCTGTTTCTTGACGAGGTGGGCAACCTTGCGTTGGAGACCCAGCAGATGTTGCTCCGTGCCATACAGGAGAGGCGGTATCGCCCGGTCGGTGACAAATCGGACAAGAGTTTCAACGTCCGCATCATCGCCGCCACCAACGAGGATCTGGAGGCGGCAGTGAGCGAAAAGCGTTTCCGGCAGGATTTACTCTACCGTCTGCAAGACTTCGTGATAACCGTGCCGCCCTTGCGTGACTGTCAGGAGGACATCATGCCGTTGGCGGAGTTCTTCCGCGAGATAGCCAACAAGGAACTGGAGTGCAATGTGAGCGGTTTCAGTTCCGAAGCCCGTAAAGCGTTGCTGACCCACGCATGGCCGGGCAACGTGCGGGAGCTTCGGCAGAAAATCATGGGAGCCGTGTTGCAGGCTCAGGAAGGTGTGGTCACGAAAGAGCATCTTGAACTTGCCGTGACGAAACCGACCTCACCTGTCAGCTTCGCCCTGCGCAATGATGCGGAGGATAAGGAGCGGATAATGCGTGCGTTAAAGCAGACAAACGGCAACCGGAGTGCCGCCGCCGAACTGTTGGGAATAAGCAGAGCTACACTATACAGTAAACTTGAAGAGTATGGACTTAAATATAAATTCAAGCAATCATAACTGATAATCAGACACTGTTTCACTGAGTGTGCCTGAGCAAAAGCTCTAAAAGAAACAGTATCTTATTCGGTTAATGAAAGAGAAAGTCTGATTCTGATTATATATCGACCAAGAACCCAAAGAATACTTTCGGCATTTAAGCTCCTTTATTGTGGTCACCGGAAGTTTAGTCATAAATATACCGTTTTATCATATTTTCAAAATTTCTTTTAAACTCTTGTACTTCGATAGGAATCGAACGTAAAAAGGGATTAAAAACCTTATTACCATTTCGTCCCCAATATTCCAA
>OFCM01000391.1_pt1 | contig 14514 bp, 10 predicted proteins | sample 1520841 | NCBI WGS metagenome assembly OFCM01 (sample SAMEA2699037, study PRJEB24076) | metagenome | biome: Human gut stool | place: Spain | collected 2012-11-21 | reverse complement strand
ATGCGGTCTTCTTTATTTTGGCGCTTATTACCACTATCTCGGAGTACAAGCATTTCCACGTAAAGAAGAAGTGGCGTATTTTTACCAATCTCTTTACGTTCCCTATTTTTATGATGACGTATATCCCTATTACCGTTGCGGCTTTGTTCAAAAAGGTTGAGTGGGTTCCTACTAAACATGACATTGCTGTTAACTTTGAGGATGTTATTGCTTCAAGTGGGAGTTCAAATTAAATAATTAGCTCCACTGGTGGTACAATGCCAAAACACGTTGAGCATGACCGGTAGGTCAGGAGGGAGCCAAAAACAATGGCAAAGTTCTTCGAAGGCGAATCGCATACCTTTTCTGAGTATCTTTTGGTTCCTGGCTATTCATCAGCTGAGAACATCCCTGCAAATGTTTCTTTGAAGACTCCTCTTGTTAAGTTTAAGCGTGGCGAGAAAAGCGCAATTGAGCTCAACATTCCTATGGTGTCTGCAGTAATGCAGTCAGTATCTGGTCCTCGTTTGGCAATTGCCTTAGCCCAGCAGGGCGGCATTGCCTTTATTTATGGCTCTCAGTCCGCTGAGGATGAGGCTCAGATGGTTCGTGAGGTTAAGAGCTACAAGGCAGGCTTTGTTGTTTCTGACTCCACCCTTACTCCAGAGATGACCCTTGGTGAGGTGCTTGACCTTAAAGAGAAGACCGGCCATTCCACCATGCCTGTCACTGATGACGGCACTTCTCGCGGTAAGCTCGTAGGTATTGTTACCTCTCGTGACTATCGTCCTTCTCGCGATGATCGCTCTAAGCTGGTATCTGAGTTTATGACCCCAGCTGATAAGCTTATTACCGCAGCTGAGGATACCACCCTTAAAGAGGCAAATGACCTTATCTGGGACAACAAGCTCAACACCCTTCCTATTGTCGATAAGAACGGTCACCTGGTCAGCCTTGTATTCCGCAAGGATTATGATTCCCACAAGTCTGCTCCAGATGAGCTTCTTGATGACTCTAAGCGCTACATGGTTGGCGCTGGTATTAATACTCGTGACTATGAAACCCGCGTTCCTCTGCTTGTTGACGCAGGCGCTGATGTTTTATGCATTGACTCTTCTGAGGGTTATTCCGAGTGGCAGAAGCGCACGCTTGAGTGGGTTCGTGCAACTTACGGTGATTCCGTCAAGATTGGCGCAGGTAACGTTGTAGATGCTGAGGGCTTCCGCTTCTTGGCAGAGGCTGGCGCTGACTTTATCAAGATTGGTATCGGCGGCGGTTCTATCTGCATCACTCGTGAGCAGAAGGGCATTGGTCGTGGCCAGGCAACTTCTGTCATTGATGTTGCTCGCGCTCGTGATGAGTATTTTGAGGAGACTGGCGTCTATATTCCAATCTGCTCTGATGGTGGAATTGTCTACGACTATCACATGACTTTGGCCCTTGCTATGGGTTCTGACTTTATGATGCTTGGTCGTTACTTTGCTCGCTTTGATGAGAGTCCTTCTGACCGCGTTATTGTCAACGGCTCCTACATGAAGGAGTACTGGGGCGAAGGCTCTGCTCGTGCTCGTAACTGGCAGCGCTACGATCTTGGCGGCAACAAGCGTGGTCTTTCCTTTGTTGAGGGCGTTGACTCGTATGTTCCATACGCAGGTCCTCTGAAGGACGGCGTTGAGGCTTCACTTCTAAAGGTCAAGTCCACCATGTGCAACTGTGGTGCTCTTGATATTCCAGAGCTTCGCGATAAGGCAAAGATTACGCTTGTCTCTTCAACTTCAATTGTTGAGGGTGGCGCACACGACGTCTTGCTGAAAGACTCAAACCAGCAGGTCAGTTACAATTTCCGTTCGTAGCTCACAGGATTTATGGACTACTGGCGTCACCAAGTATTTTGCTTGGTGACGCATCGCTATAAGAAAGGGGAACTCGTGGAAAACGAGGAAGTACAGAACGTAACCGATACAGGTGATTTTCCTGCCTACGACGCTGAGGCCATTGAAACTAAGTGGCAGCGTGTCTGGGAAGAGCAGAATCTTTATAAGACAGAAGAGGACAGCTCAAGGCCTAAAAAATACGTTCTAGAGATGTTCCCTTATCCTTCGGGCGATCTTCACATGGGCCATGCTCGTAACTACACCATTGGCGATGCTATGGCTCGTCAGGCTCGTATGCGTGGCTTTGACGTTTTGCATCCAATGGGCTTTGACGCTTTTGGTCTTCCTGCAGAAAACGCTGCTATTAAGCACAATACCCAGCCTTCTGTGTGGACTCATAAGAATATTGACCAGGCTGTAAAGACCATGTTCCGCATGGGCTTTGCTTACGACAAAGACCGCATGTTTAACACGTGTGATCCTGAGTACTACAAGTGGGGTCAGTGGATCTTCCTCAAGATGCTTGAGAAGGGTCTGGTATATCGTGCAACGAGCCCTGTTAACTGGTGTCCTAACGATAAAACTGTTCTTGCAAACGAGCAGGTAGTTAACGGTAAGTGCTGGCGCTGTGGTGCGGTTCCAGAGAAGCGTGAGCTCTCTCAGTGGTACCTGCGCATCACTGATTATGCTCAGGAGCTCCTTGATGACCTTGACCAGCTTGAGGGCTGGCCAGAGCGTGTTCGTGCCATGCAGGCAAACTGGATTGGACGCTCCGAGGGTGCAGAGATTGACTTCACCCTGGCAGATACTGACGGTGTCACACCAACCGATACCAAGATGACCGTCTTTACCACTCGTGCAGACACCATCTACGGCTGTACCTTCATGCTGCTTCCACCAGAGTCCAAGCTTGCTGCTGAGCTGGTAGGGGATTCAGAGTACAAGGCTGCCTTTTACGCCCTCCATGAGGAGGCCGTAAAGGTTTCTTCCATTGATCGCCAGGGCACAGACCGCGAGAAACACGGTGTATTCACAGGCCGCTACGCAATTAACCCTGTTACCGGTCAGACCGTACCAATTTGGGTTGCTGACTACGTCCTTCTTGACTATGGTACTGGCGCCGTTATGGGTGTTCCATCAGGCGATAAGCGCGACTTTGACTTTGCTAAGAAGTATGACCTGCCTATTGTGCCTATCATTTGCGAAGAGGGAACTGATATCTACGAGGAGCTCAAGGGAGTTTCCGAGTACAAGGTAACTTCCGTTGACTGGGACGGACCAATGGATACCGTTGGTATTCTTGTCCAGTCCGGTCCTTTCACTGGACTTCGTGGTGGTAAGCATTCCGAGGCAGAAGAGGCCGTTGTTGCCTATCTGACTGAGCACAACGTTGGCCGTAGAACTGTTCAGTTCCGCCTTCGTGACTGGCTCATCTCAAGGCAGCGTTATTGGGGCAATCCAATTCCAATGATTCATTGCGATTGCTGCGGTGACGTCCCAGTTCCTTATGATCAGCTCCCTGTTATGCTTCCAGATAATCTTGACCTGGCGGCAGGTGATACTCTTGCTGAGTGCAAGGAGTTTGTAGAGACCACCTGTCCAAAGTGCGGCAAGCCCGCCAAGCGTATCACTGATACCATGGACACTTTCACTTGCTCTAGCTGGTATTATCTGCGCTACTGTGATCCACACAACACCGAGCTTCCTTTCTCTAAGGAGTCAGTGGACCGCTGGATGCCGGTAGATAACTACATTGGTGGCATTGAGCACGCAATTCTGCACCTTCTGTATTCTCGATTCTTTACTAAGGTCCTTCGTGACCTGGGCATGATTGATATTGACGAGCCATTTAAGAACCTGATGACCCAGGGCATGGTCAAGGATGAGCATGGCGACACCATGTCAAAGTCAAAGGGTAACGTGGTTCCTCCAAGCTCTGTCATCGAGCCTTATGGTGCAGATACGATGCGTCTTGCCATTCTCTTTGTTGCTCCACCAGAGAAGGATTTTGACTGGGACGAGAAGGTCGTTGCAGGTGCAAACCGCTTTATCAAGCGTGCGTGGCGTGTGGTTTGGGAGCTTTCTCGCACCGCTGATGCTTCTGCCGTACTCGACCACACAGCTTTGGATGCAAAGTCGCTTGAGCTCAACCGCGTCCTCAATGCTATGGGAATCCGCTGCACCACTGAGTTTGACAAGGGCCAGTTCAACACTGCTATTTCTGCAGTCATGGAGCTGGTTAATGCAGCAAGCGCCTATATCAACGAGGTTCCTGCAGAGTCCAGAGATGCTGCACTTTGCTACAAGGTTGCAAATGATGTTGTTGCCATGCTGGCTCCAATCATTCCTCACTGGGCTGAGGAGCTCAGCCACGAGGCTCTGGGTAAAGACACACCTGTCTATCACCAGCCTTGGCCAGAGTTTGACCCAGAGCAGGCAAAGAGCAATACCGTTGAAATTGCTGTTCAGCTAAAGGGTAAGGTCCGCGCTCGCATTGAGGTTGCTGCTGATGCTTCTGAGGAAGAGCTCACTGCGGCCGCAACTGAGGCAATTGCCGATCAGCTTGAGGGTAAAGAGATTAGAAAAGTCATTGTTGTTAAGGGCCGACTTGTGAATATCGTTGCCTAACAGCAAAAACACTTGACGAGAAGCCCTTTATCTCGTAAGATATCTCTAAACGTAGTTGTTATTAGTTGGAAGTGGGGTTGAGTTTTGACCCCGCTTCCTTTCTGTATGTAGATGAGGAGGTCAAATGCAAAACGAAGGTGCAACACAGAAAATCTTGTCCGCACTCGAGCAGGCTGCACTCAATCACCACATTGATATTGTTGATGTTGAGATTGTTGGTTCTTCTAAGAATCCTGTGGTCAGAGTAAGAATTGACCATGATGATGAGACAGCAGAGACCATTTCTCTTGATGAAGTTGCTCAAGAAACATCATGGATCTCAGAGACCATAGATGAGCTTGATCCATTCCCAGCATCATTTACCTTGGAGGTTTCTTCTCCAGGAATGGCTCGTCCGCTTCGCCGCGCAAAAGACTTTGAGCGCTTTGCAGGAGAAGAGATTCAGCTTCAGACTACCGCCACAGAGGGACGCCGTAAATTTACCGGCAAACTCTTGGGCATTGAGGGTACAACTATCTCAATCCAGACAGAAGACGAGGTCTGTACTGTTGATTTGTCTGAGTTAAAGAAGTGCGTTATTAAACCAGTTTTTGATTTCTCGGCCTCAGCCAAGAAGTAGATAGAGAGGATTATTCATGGCATCTGAAATGATGGAAGCTTTGATGTTGCTTTGCCAGGAGAAGCACATCGATGAGTTGTATCTGCTGGATCGTTTGGAGCAGTCTCTGGCAAAAAGCTATGCTGACGTCCTCCACCTTGATTTTGGCGCTCGCGTCACCATTGATAGGGCAACTGGCCGTGTTTACGTCTATGAGCTTGTTCCTAAGGGTGAGCCAGATGAGGAGACTGGTGAGTACACAGAGTTTGATGAGGTAGACGTAACTCCTCCAGATACAAGCCGTATTGCTGCTCAGCATGCTAAGGCAGAGATCAAGACGCTTGTTCGTAATGCTGCTCGTGCCCAGATTTATGATGAGTTCCGCGGTCGTATTGGTGACATCATCACCGGTACTGTTCTTCAGTCCACTCCTGATTTCACCATCATTAAGATTCGTGAGGGTGTTGAGGCAGAGCTTCCACACTTTGACCAGCGTCGTTTCCCTGATGAGCGCGATGAGCGTCCAGCAGGCGAGCGTTACCTTCACAACCAGCGCATCAAGGCAATTATCGTTGACGTCCGCGATCCTAATGCAACTCAGCCAGCAGTTCGTGGTGAGCGTCAGCGTCCACCAATTGTTGTTTCTCGTACTCATCCAGATCTTATCCGCCGTCTCTTTGAGCTTGAGGTTCCAGAGGTTTATGACGGTGTTGTAAGCATTCGCTCCATTGCTCGTGAGGCTGGCGTCCGTTCCAAGATTGCTGTTTCTTCCGTTGACGAGCGCCTTGATCCAGTTGGTGCTTGCGTTGGTCCTAAGGGCAGCCGTGTTCGCACCGTAGTTTCTGAGCTCCGTGGAGAGCGCGTTGACGTTGTGCCTTGGTTTGACGATGCCGCTCGTTGCGTTGCGTCTGCGCTTTCACCTGCACGCGTTTCTCGCGTTATTGTTGATGGCGCTACGGGACACGCAACCGTTATTGTTCCTGATGATCAGCTGTCTTTGGCTATTGGTAAAGAGGGCCAGAACGCTCGTCTTGCTGCTCGTCTGACAGGTCTTCACATTGACATCAAGAACGAGTCCCTTGCTGCAAGCATTTTGAACAACCTTCCTGAGGTTGTTGAAGAGACTGTTGACGAGGAAGAGATTGCTCATCGTTGCAAGTATGTGAGCCCAAATGGAACCCCTTGCCGCAATATGGCAAGACCTGGTTCTGATTTCTGTGGCATTCATGATGACATGGAGAATGCAGAGATTTCTTCCGATCCAGACTCACTGATCTAGGCAACTACCTGTAACTATCCCGTCAACCGGAAGGTTTTCATATATGGCAAAAATGCGTGTACATGACCTTGCCAAAGAATATGGTATGCAGAGCAAAGAATTGCTCGAGCACCTTGCGGACATGAAGATTCCTGCAAAGTCTGCTTCTTCTACGCTTGAAGATGCATATATCTCTATTGTTCGTAAGAAACTCCAGCCTATTATGGAGGCTCGTGCCGCTGAAATTGCAGCTCAGAAGGCTGCTGAGGAAGAGGCTGCTGCCAAAGAGGCAAAGGCTGCTGCAGAGGCAGCAGAGGCTGAGCGACTTGCTGCAGAGGCAAGGCGTGAGGCTGAGCGTGCTGAAGAAGAGAAGAAGCGCGCAAAAGAGGAGGCTGCTCGCAAGAAAGAAGAGGAGCGCCGCCGCGCTGAGGAGGAGAAGAAGCGTCTTGAGGCCGAAGAGGCTGAGCGTAATCGCGTAAAAGACACTGCTCCTAAGGCTGCTCCTTCCTTCAATAACCTGCTTGATCAGATTGCTCAGCAGGAAGAGGTTTTGAAACAGCAGGCTGCAGAGTCCGCTGCTCAGAAGAAGGCCGAGAAGGGACCAAGAAATCACGCTCGCGCTAATGCAAGCGAGGCAAGTGGTGCTCCTTCTCGTCATAACTTCAAAAATGAGCGCGATGACGCCTCCATGTCTGACGAGCGTCCAAATGGTAAGCGCAAGAAGAACCGTCGTGGCGGAGATGACGGAGAAGACCGTTATAGCCGTATGGCGCGTGAGGCTGAGGCTTACAACAGAAGCCGCGTTTTGGATGAGGCTCGCGTTGCTATTGAAGAGGCAAGCCGTGAGTCCACTGGCCGCCGTAAAAAGCGTAAAGAGCGTCGTCAGAAGCAGGCTGCAGAGGCTGCTATGGAGCAGCGTATTGAGGAAGCACTTGCAAACGACCAGGATATTTCTCAGCTTGATACTGTAAAGGTCCCTCAGGGTTCTACTGTCTCTGAACTTGCTGAACTTCTTGGTGTTCCTGCAAATGACATTATTAAGCGCCTGTTCCTGCTTGGCAATCCTCTGACGCTTACCGAGACCATGTCTGATGAGCTTATTGAGATTGTTGCTGATGACCTTGGCCGCCAGATTAAGATCATGTCCAAGGAGGAGGAGAACTCCTTCACCTTCTACGATGATCCTAAGGATTTGAAGCCACGTCCTCCAGTAGTTACCGTCATGGGTCACGTTGACCACGGTAAGACATCGCTTCTGGACGCAATCCGTCACACTGGCGTTGCAGCTGGCGAGGCTGGCGGCATTACTCAGGCAATCGGTGCTTCTCAGGTCACCATTAACGGCCGTGAGATTACCTTCATTGATACTCCAGGTCACGAGACCTTTACCGCAATGCGTGCTCGTGGTGCAAAAGTCACCGATATTGTCATCTTGATTGTTGCTGCAGACGACGGTGTTATGCCTCAGACCATTGAGTCTATCAACCACGCAAAGGCTGCTGGTGTTCCAATTGTTGTTGCAGTCAACAAGATTGATAAGCCAGGCGCAGATCCTACCCGTGTTCGTCAGGAGCTCACCGAGTACGGTGTTATTCCTGAGGAGTGGGGCGGACAGAACATGTTTGTTGACATCTCCGCTAAGCAGAATTTGGGCATCGACGATCTTCTCGAGACTATTATTTTGCAGGCAGATGTCCTTGAGTTGAAGGCCAATCCAGACACCTTTGCATCTGGTAACGTTCTTGAGGCTAAGCTTGACCGTGGTCGCGGCTCTGTTGCTACTGTTCTGGTTACGCGCGGCACGCTCCACATCGGCGACGCTCTTGTTGCTGGTATGGCATTTGGACGCGTCCGTGCAATGCTTGATCCTAAGGGCAACGCAGTTACTACCGCTGGTCCTTCTGATGCAGTTGAGATTCTTGGTCTGCAGACCGTTCCTGGCGCAGGCGATGAGTTCCGCGTCTTCCAGGAGGAGCGCGATGCTCGTGAGCTTGCTGATCAGCGTGCTCTTAAGGCTCGTATTGAAGAGCAGAACCGTGTTAAGCACGTTACCCTCGAGAACCTCTTTGACACCATGGCTGACCGTGACGTCAAGGAACTCAACCTCATTATCAAGGCTGACGTTCAGGGCTCCATCGAGGCTCTCCAGGATTCTCTGGACAAGATGGACCAGTCCGAGGTTCGTATCAGCACCATCCACTCTGCTGTTGGTGGCATTACCGAGACAGACGTTGTTCTCGCTGACGCATCCAACGCAATTATCATTGGCTTTGGCGTCCGTCCAGATGCAAAGGCTAAGCTTGCTGCAGAGCGCGTAGGTGTTGAAATCAGAACGTATAGCGTTATCTACAAGGCAATCGAAGAGATTGACGCAGCTCGTATTGGTATGCTTAAGCCAACTGAGCAGGAAGTCCAGACCGGTGTTGCTGAAGTTCGCGATACCTTCAAGGTACCTAAGGTTGGTATTGCTGCCGGCTGCATGATTTCTGATGGTGAGATTTCCCGCGACGATAACATCCGCCTCATCCGTGACGGCTTTGTTGTCTACGATGGAAAGATTGCATCGCTCAGGCGCTTCAAAGACGACGTTAAGAGCGTTAAATCCGGCTACGAATGCGGTATTGGCCTTGAGAACTTCCAGGACATCAAGCCTGGCGACCAGCTCGAGGGCTATCGCATTGAGCAGGTGGCTCGTACCGAGTAAGAAGGGACAGCATGAAACAGAATCAGTTTTCTCGTCGTACTAATGAGATTGCTCGAGAAAAGCTCAGCTGGATCCTTTTGTTTGAAATTTCCGACCCTGATCTCCAGCTTGTGACTGTCACAAGCTGTGAGGTCTCGGTTGATAAATCCTTTATGCGTGCTTATGTAAGCTGTGAGCCTGATCGTTACGAGAAGGTCCTTGCAGCGCTTAAGCGTGCAAAGGGTAGGATTCGCTCGCTTTTGGGTCATGCGCTGAACTGGCGTGTAACCCCTGAGCTTGATTTCAAAATTGATACAACTACCGATGAAGCTGAGCGAATTGCTCAGGCACTTGAGGTTGTTCCACCAACGCTTGGTGTTGAGAAAGACGAGTTTGGATACCCTCTAGCTTCTGATGAAGAGAAATCTGACGAGGAGGCGTAAGTAAGTGACGTCACTGAATACAAAAGTCAGTCGTCCAGAGTTTGACGAGGTTATAGCTCTGATTGAACAGGCCTCGTCAATCGTTGTTTGCGCACATACTTCTCCTGATGGAGATGCGATTGGCTCTGGATTAGCACTTTCTTCCATTATTCAGAGAAGATGGCCAAGCAAAACTGTCACCAATCTTTTAGCAGATGCTGATGGAGAAGTACCACGCATTTACAAGTTTCTTGATGGTACCAAGAGCTTTGTACCTGCAAATAAGTACGAGGGAACTCCAGATCTTTTTATCTGCGTAGATCTTTCTACTGCAGGTCGTTTGGCTGATGCAGAAGCGCTGATGGAGCGCTCTAAGACGGTAGCAGTTCTTGACCATCACCCTTATAACAACGTGTATTGGAATGCAGGACTTGTGCGTCCTGATGCGGCGGCAACTGGCGTCATCATCACCGAGTTTGCCTGTCATTTAGGTGCAGAACTTATTCCATCTGAGGCACAATGTCTTATGTGTGCGCTGGTAACTGATACTGGTCGTTTCCAGTACCAAAACGCTGACGGCGAGGCTTTTGAGGTAGCAAGTTTGCTGGTAGAAGCAGGTGCTTCTCCATCTCAGATTGCGCTTCATGTCTACCAGAGTGATCGCTTGGCCTATCTGCATCTTGCCGCAAAGGTTATGGGTCGTATTCGCACCTTTGGTGAGGGTCGCGTTGCCTACAGCTACGTTACTACCGCAGATCTTTCTGCATCAGGTGTTCCTCTAGCAGAGATGGATGGCCTGGTAGATGTTGTGCGCTGTGTTGAGGGAACAGAGATTGCCCTTTTCCTCAAAGAGGTTGACGGCGGAAAAGTTCGCGGCAATTTGCGTTCCAAATCTCAGCTAGATATTTCTGGCGTAGCTCGTCAAATGGGTGGCGGGGGACACACTGCAGCCGCAGGCTTTACCGCTGAAGGCACCATTGACGATGTGTTTACCCAGATAGTCCCTTTGCTCCTCGATCTTCTCGCGCTTAACAAGGAGTCATAGGTGAAGCGAGGAGCTAGTGGAATTAACGCACTTATTGCTGTTGACAAACCGCTTGGGCTGACCAGCCATGACGTGGTTTCTCGTGTTCGCCGTGCATTTGGCGAGAAACGCGTGGGACACGCAGGCACTTTGGATCCTAATGCAAGTGGCGTGCTGGTAGTGGGCATTGGACTTGCTACAAAGCTTTTGGGTCTTCTGACGCTTGACCGTAAGGGATATGTAGCCGACATTTCGTTTGGGGCTCGTACCTCAACCGATGATGCAGACGGTCAGGTCATAGCCACTGCTGCTGTTCCAGAAAGTCTCTATGATGAAGAGTTTGCTCGCGCTGCATGCGCAAAGCTGGTGGGTATAGTAGACCAGCTTCCACCTGCAGTTTCTGCAATCTCAGTTGATGGCAAACGTGCCTATCAGCTTGTTCGTGAAGGTAAGACGCCAGAGCTTGCAGCTCGTAGAGTCTCTATTTACGACGCTACGCTTTTGGCAGTGCGCAAACCTTCTACTACGGATGAATCACTGGTATGGACGGTTGCGTTTGACGTTTCAAAAGGCACCTACATTAGAAGTATTGCTCGAGACCTTGGTCAGTCTCTTGGAACAGAGGCTCATATTAGTGGCCTGAGAAGGACGTTCTCTGGTCCAATCACACTTGGGAGCTGCGCTTTATTAGAAGAGCTTGAACAAAGCCCAGCTCAGGTGCTTGAGGCTAAACGCCTCAATCCAACTGAGGTTCTGGGATACCCTGTGCACAGGTTGACTGCAGCGGAATATAAGTGTGTTGAGGTTGGAAAACGTTTTGGTATTCCAGAAGATCTCTCTGAGATTGCTCATAACTCGCTGGTCAGCCTTGTGTGGAATGAAGCTCTCGTAGGAATTTGGTCAAGGCAGGGCTCCTGCCTTGTCTGCCAGACAAACTTCTCTCAAGGTATTTTGTGTAAGTAAGGATGCACGTTGAACAAGGTAGAACGCATAGTACAATCCGTTTTGTATGGAAGTGAGTTGCCGGCTCCACGTGAACTTGGTGATGCCGACTTCTATACGTTGCGTTCTGACTGCTACAAGCAGCCTTGCGTGTGCGTGCTTGGCGTCTTTGACGGACTTCATGAGGGCCACCAAGGGCTTCTCGCCAGCGCAAAAAAGGACGCCGAAGCTCGCAATGTACCACTTGTTGCTGTGACGTTTCTGCCAGACCCTGTTGAGGTGCTGTTTGATGTATCTCCTCGGCGATTGCTCTCGGGAGAAGACAGGCTTCGCGCGCTTGCTGCATGGGGAGTGGATGGCATCTTGGTGCATCACTTTACCCGCGAGTTTGCGGCATTGAGCGCTACGCAATACGTTGAGGACAAGCTGCTTCCAAGTGTTTCGGCTGTGTCCGTTCATGTGGGTTCTGACTTTGGCCTGGGCGCACAAGGAGCTGAAGGAAGCGCGTTGCTCACCTCGCTTGGGTATAAGCATGGCTTTGAAGTTCACGCACACGAGCTCTTTTGCTCAGGTGGACAGAAAATCTCTGCAACTCGCATTAGGGACTTGCTTGAGCAGGGCAAAGTTGAGGAAGCAGCAAGCCTGTTGGGCCGATGGCACTTTGTGAGTGGCGTAGTCAAGCACGGTCGAGGCCAGGGTACTGGTTTTGGTTTTCCAACTGCAAATGTTTCGCTTGACCTGCGTGATTGCATTCCTCAAGATGGCGTGTATGCGTGCTATGTGGTTCACGGCGCAACAGCATGGCCCGCTGCGGTTAATGTGGGAAAAGCTCCGTCATTTCAGTCTCAAACAGAGCCTTTGCTCGAAGCTAATCTTCTAGGTTTTAGCGGCAACTTATATGATTCGCAGGTTCAAACGGTATTTGTGAAGAGACTGAGGGAATCTAAAAAATTTGATTCGCTTGAAGAGCTCAAGTGTGCCGTTCGTGGAAATATAGATTGGGTAGCCCAGAATCTGGGTACGACTTCATATAACTTAGAAAGTGGGGAGGTGGAAGATGATAACTGACGAAGATAAAGAGCGCGTAAGACAAGCCACAGATTTTGTCACGCTTGTTTCCGAGACAGTTGAGCTAAAACCCCGAGGTCAGGACTATTGGGGATGCTGTCCTTTCCACCAAGAAAAAAGCCCTTCATTCAAGATAAATCCTTCTACGGGTCTCTGGCACTGCTTTGGCGCTTGCTCCGAAGGTGGAGACGTCTTTAGCTATGTCATGAAGCGAGAAAACCTAGATTTTCCTGACGCTATCAGATATCTTGCCGATAAAGCCGGAATTACCCTTACAGAAGAGGCTCGTGTTTCTAAGGGTCCCCGCAAGAATCGCTTAATTGAGTGCCTTACCGAGGCCGAGAATTACTTCCACTCTATGCTTATGCGCGGAAGGGGAGAAGGCCCTGAGGCAGCGCGTGCATATCTCTCTGGTCGCGGATTTGGTGCGGCTGTCTGCAAGCGCTGGAAGCTGGGATATGCACCTGGCAGAGGCGCGCTTGTAGCGCACCTGCGTAAATGTGGCTATACCACGCAAGAGATGATTGCTGCAAACCTTGCTGTCGAGCGTAACGGTCGCATCAGCGACTGGTTCTATGATCGAGTGATGTTTCCTATTCATGATGAGCAGGGAAGAACTATTGCTTTTGGCGGTCGAATTACTAAAAAGGTAGAAAACGCTCCTAAGTACCTTAATACCAGGGACACTTCTGTCTTTAATAAAGGTAAGCACCTCTTTGCCTACGATGTTGCAAAAGAGACTATTGCTGCCCAGTCCGAAGCCATTATTTGCGAGGGCTACACTGACGTTATTGCCATGCATGAGGCTGGTTTTACCAACACTGTGGCAGCTTTAGGCACTGCATTTACGTCTGAGCACGTCAAACTCATCGATCGTCAGCGTGCACGCAAAATAATTTGCATGTTTGACGGTGATGCTGCAGGTCAACACGCTGCTGCTCGTGCCATTAAATTTATCGATAAAACAACCGCTGCGTTTCTCTGTGTTGTTTTGCCAAATAACCAGGACCCCATGGAGTTTCTCGCCGAATCAGGTGCGGATAAGCTACGTCCTATCTTAGATGCAGCTCGTCCACTTATGGACTTTGTCTTTGATGCCACAACAGCTCAGTTTGACTTATCTGTACCCGGTGGTCGAGTCAAAGCGCTTGAGGCTTTAGCGTCTCTGTTGGCTCCGCTCAAGACATCAGTACTTCTGAGCGAGTATGCACTTCGTGTGTCAGACCTGCTTCATATTGATGTTGAGGAAGCAAAGCGCGCAATTAAAGCCGCTCCTATTCAAGACGATACGTTGGACTCTCGTGCTTCAAAGGCAGCGCGCAAACAGCCTCAGAAGAGTGCGGCTAACTCTTCGTACAACTCAAATTCCAAGACTTCAACGTATGTTGACGGTCCTTCATACGAAGATGTCCCACCATATGACGAGGTTCCGCCATATGACGATTCATCTTCGTATGGTGCTCCTACTGATGCTTATGTTTCACACGGTTCGCAGGGACTTTCCACGGAAGACCGCAGACAGGTCAATTCAGAACTTGAGCTCTTAAGCGCTATGGCAACAAATCTGTCCTTGGTGCGAGAGTATCAAGACCGCATTGCAGACTTTGTGTGGGCCGATGCTCGCCATCAAACCATGGCATGGGCAATGCTTGCTACTCCAGAGGGCGCTACACCAGCGCAGGTAGTTGCTGCAGCTGCGGCTGTCGAACCAAATGCGGCAGCTATTCTTTCGTCTGGTCGCGTGATATCTGAGGGCAACTCCGATACACGCCGCTCACTTGAGTTTATTGTTGACACTGTTGACTACTACTCGGTGCAGCGCAAATTGCGAGAAATTCGTTCTAATTTGCGTTCCAGTTCTTATGCAGGGGAGTCTTCAAGCGGAACACTTGCTGAAGAGCAGCTTGCCACCGCACAAGCACTTCAGACACGAGCGTTGGAGTTAGGTAAGAGGCTTACTTCAGGGCAATAAAAATACTCATTTTATGAGGATGCTACTCATCTAATTTTTTATAAATTAAAATGAGTAGTTTGATTA
>OFCM01000388.1_pt1 | contig 14649 bp, 10 predicted proteins | sample 1520841 | NCBI WGS metagenome assembly OFCM01 (sample SAMEA2699037, study PRJEB24076) | metagenome | biome: Human gut stool | place: Spain | collected 2012-11-21 | reverse complement strand
GCCAAAGTTAATAGAGGGTTAAGATAGTCCAAATCAAAACACTTGAATTTATATAATTTGACCATTCGTAGAGCAGAATGTTCTTTTCTGTTGTTGCTAACTTTCCTTCAAACATTCATTTCCTCTTTAGATTATTTCTATCCCCCATTTTGATTTCCCCATATTATAAGATCTCCAAATAGAATTATTTCCAATCATCCTGTTGCTTTAGTGGGGCTAACTTAAAGTAATGCTCCACAGAAATATTTTCCTTGCTGTTATGTTCTTTTGACAGTGCTAACATAAATTGCATAGGTCTAAAACGTATCCGGAGAGGGGAACCTATGAAAATGCTACGCGCAATGCGTGAGCCACTGAAGTACGTTCAGGGCAAAAATGCTTGTCTCGAGTTCGAAAAAGAGATGGGCTACATGGGAAAGCGCTTCCTGTTTGTTTGCTCTAACAGCGGCTACAAAGCAACCCACGACATGATCGAGCAGAGCTTCGAGGGCAAGGGCGACTATTACCGTCGCTACGAGGTCTTCGGCGGCATTTCTTCCAACGGCGAGATTAACCGCATGAAGGCTATCGTCGAGGAGGACAACATCGACGTAGTCGTCGCTATCGGCGGCGGCAGCGCTGTTGACACCGCAAAGGCAACCGCATATTACGCTGGCAAGCGCATCGTTATTCTTCCTACCGTTGCAGCTACCGACGCTCCATGCACCGGCCTCTCCGTTATTTACAACGATGACGGTTCCTTTGACAAGTACCTCTTCTACCCACAGAATCCAGATGCAGTTATGGTCGACACCCAGATCATCGCTAACGCACCTGTTTCCTTCCTGGTAGCAGGCATGGGAGACGCACTGGGCACCTACTTTGAGGGCCGCGCATCCATCCGCACCGAGTCTCCTTCCCTTGAGGGAACCGGCATTACCCGCGTTGGTATGGCAATTGCTAAGGAGTGCTACCTCACCCTTCGCGATTACGGTGCACAGGCAATTAAGGCTTGCGAGAACAACGTTGTAACCCCAGCTCTTGAGGCTATCTGCGAGGCAACCGTCTACATGAGTGGTGTCGGCGCTGACAACGTTAACTGCGCAGCAGCTCACTCCTTCTACAACGGCCTCACCTCCCTTGGTGGCCACAGCGCACCTCACGGTAACTGCGTTGCTTTTGGTACCCTGGTCCAGCTTGTTCTTGAGGGCGTTCCTCAGGAGGAGTTTGACGAGGTCCAGGACTTCTGCCTTGAGGTTGGTCTTCCAACTACCCTCGAGGAGGTTGGCATCACCACTGACGAGCAGATCAAGAAGATCGCTGAGGCTGCTTGCGTTCCTGGCGAGACCATCCACAACCTTGCTGGCGACGTCACTCCTGACGAGCTCTATGCAGCTATCGTTCAGGCTGACGCTATGGGCCGCGCTCTTAAGGCTTAAGGTTTTAGCTGTAATTGCGACGGCGCGCCGCTACGGCGCGTCGAAACGCCTGGCGGCAGGTCGCAACGGCGCTGAAATGGCACTGTAACGGAGCTGCAACGGCGCACCGCAACAGCACATTTGCTTGATACAGAAGAGGGGCCGCAGGTGCGGTCCCTCTTTTTTGTTGCAGTTTTGATGTGATGCAAGCACAGACACTGCTCGCGTCAGAGCGATGGCGCAGCGCTTACAGGCCCAGCACCTGCTTAACGTCCGCGGCAATAAGCTCGGGATCCAGATGACTTTCTCGCATAAGGTCCGCGATGTTGACGCGGTCGTAGAAAGCCTTTTTGACGCCGTAGTTCAGCACGCGCGCGGAAGAAGTTCCCAGGTAGCTGGCAATATTCTGTCCCCAGCCGCCCTCGATGATGCCATCCTCAATGGTCACGATGACGTTGTGGTCTTTTACCAGGTTGTCGAGCAGATTCTGATCAACGCCAGAGGCAAAGTATGGTTTGACCAGCGTTGCTTCAATTCCCAAAGTAGAGCTAAGGGCTTCAACGGTTTTCTCGCCAAGGTCGTAGAAATCGCCCAGGGCAAGAACGGCCACCTTGGAGCCCTTGCGCGTGACCTCGTAGGTGTTGAGGTCGTCGAAGTTTGTGCGGACGGGGCCCTCGGCGTGGACCACGGGACCGGAAGGAATTGCGATGTAGACAGGGTGTTTGTCCTGGTCAAGTGCCCAGTCGAGCATGGCAACGTACTCCTCGGCGTTGGACGGCGCGAGGTACACCATGTTAGGGATGTTTGCGATCATGGAAATGCTGCTAAGGCCCTGGTGGGTGGCGGCCATCAAGCCCCTAATGGAGCCGGAGCCCACGATAACCGCAGGATTCTGGTTGAGCGCCAGGTCCTGGGTCAGCTGGTCGTAGGTGCGCTGGATGAAGGTTGCGCTTGAGCCCCAAACCACGTGCGCGCCGGCGTGAGCTGCGCCGGAAGCCATTGCAACTGCGGTTTCCTCGGCAATGCCCACGTCAAGGTAGTGCTTTCCCAGTTCTTCTCGACGTTCCTGCGTAAGACCAAGCAGGCCAGGAACAGCCGACATAAGCACCAAGAACTTTGGGTCAGTCTTTGCGCGCTTGAGGGCATACTCTGCAAAGATGCTGGCGTATGACTCGGAGGAACCGGACGCGGGGCTCTGACCAGTCTGGATGTCAAACGGCATGTGCCAGTGCCACTTCTCCTTGTTTGCCTCCGCGGGAGCATAGCCCTTGCCCTTGAGCGTATTGATGTGGACTACGACCGGATGGGTCGAGTCTTTTACCTGCTCAAACGCGGCGATAAGAGCCTCGATGTCGTTGCCGTCGTTGACATACAGGTAGTCCAGGCCCATCGATTTGAAGAGGTTATTCTCGGCAGCTCCGTTAGTACGACGCAGCTCAGCAAACTGGTCGTACATGCCGCCGTGATTCTCGGCGATGGACATCTGATTGTCGTTGAAGACAATGATAAAGTTGCTGTTCAGCTCGCCAGCAACGTTCAGGCCCTCAAGCGCCTCGCCGCCGGACATGGAGCCGTCGCCGATAACTGCGATGATGTTCTCCTTGCCGCCCATGATGTCGCGAGCTTTTGCCAGGCCAAGCGCCAGACTGATGGACGTGGAAGTGTGGCCGATTTTGAAGAGGTCATGCGGGGTCTCGGCGGGATCAGTGTAAGGAGACACCGAGTCGTAAAGCGCAGGATCCATGTATGCCTGCTTGCGGTCGGTGAGCATCTTGTGGGGATATGTCTGGTGCGAGACATCGTAAACGATATGGTCAACGGGCGAATTGAACACGGTATGAAGCGCGATAGTTGCCTCGACGATGCCAAAGTTTGGACCAAAGTGGCCGCCGTGCTTTGACTCCATGACCAGCAAGTTGTCGCGAATCTCCTGCGCAAGTACTGCACGAGCCTCCGCATTCAGCTTCTTTACGTCTTCTGGTCCATTGATATTCTCTAGGTACATGTGCGGCCTTTCTTTAAACGGTGCTGAAATGAGCAGATTGCCTGCTTGCAGCGTGACGCGCGGAGCTCGGGGTGCGGGCGCACGGGGCGCGTAGGCGCGGGGTACACGGGGCACGCGGGATGCGTCGGCGCTCGGGACGCGCACGGTCAACCACGCCGTGCGAGCGACGCGTTAGATGTGCAGGTCAAGCACGTGGCAATCTAAACATAGCTTTAATGTGCGAAGTTATGTTTTTGGTTTACCCAGAACACGTCCAAGAATTTCTCGTAATTTGGTTTTAGCAGCATTACTTAGTTGATTGCACTGTTTTGTTAATGGCTGAACACACCTATGACAGATAATCTGTCAAAAAGACGTATACATTACACTGAAAATACCTCAAACGTGCAGATTATCTTCATTAGGTGTGTAATATGCCCGCAATTGTGCAGAATATCTGTCATAGGTGTGTTCCTTAGAAGCGGAATTTACCTATAGTTAGATTTTTTATATATTCCTATTCATTTTTAAGCATATTAAATAAAGTTTATGCATAAAAATGTATATCAGGCAGTGATACCGCCTGCTGACTGATTATCTTGATTAGGAATACGGCAATTCTTCAGCAAGACCTGCCAAAACCGCACTATTTTGCACGGCAAGCCTAAAAGCCGCCACCAACACGCTGCAGAAACGCAAAAAGAGCTCTCGCACCTGAAAGATGCGAGAGCTCTTCCTCGAAACGTTACATCTACCTGCGGGTTAGCGCTCGCCGGCGGCACGACGCTCGGCGTACTCGGCAGCAAGACGAGCCTGGATGTCGTGCGGTACCTGCTCGTATCCTGCTAGCTCAACGGTATACTCACCCGTTCCGCGCGAGAGGGACCTCAGCCTTGTAGCGTAATCGGTAACCTCAGCGTATGGAATCGTTGCCTTAATGGTAGTTTCACCAGCGGAAACACCGGTACCGGAAGACATTCCCTCAACGCGACCGCGAGAAGCGGAGACGTCGCCCATGACGGAGCCTGCGTAACTGTCTGGAACGGTAATCTCCAGGTGAGCCATAGGCTCCAAGAGAACTGGTTCTGCCTGGTCAACAGCCTTCTGGAAACCAATACGAGCAGCGGTCTTGAATGCCATCTCATTGGAGTCAACGGGATGGTATGAACCCTCGTAAACAGCAACTTTAACGTCAATCATAGGATATCCAGCCAAAACGCCTTCGCGCATGGTCTCCTGGACACCCTTATCAATTGCAGGGATAAAGCCGCGTGGAATGTGGCCGCCTACGATTTCGTCCACAAACTCGTAGCCTGCATCTGGGTTTGGCTCAATGCGCAGCCAGCAGTCGCCATACTGACCGGAGCCGCCGGTCTGCTTCTTGTGCCTACCCTGAGCACTTGCAACTCGACGGATCGTCTCGCGATATGGAATGCGAAGCGCAACCTTATGTGCGGAAACGCCGGCTCGCTGCTCAAGACGCTCGAGAAGAACGGCTACTTGTGCCTCGCCAATTGCAGAAACAATGGTCTGGCCGGTGTCCTCGTCACGCTCAACCTTAAGGGTTGGATCGGCGTCGGCGGCCTTCTCCAGGAACGCAAAGAGCTTACCCTCGGTACCGCGCTCATCAGGCTCGATAGCCGTGCGGTACAGGGAGTTGGGGAACCTAAATGCAGCGGCCTCAACCTTGCCGGTAACGGAAAGCGTGTCGCCCGTCATGGCCTCGAGCTTTGGAACTACCACGATATCGCCAGCTGCGGCAGTGCTCACGTCAGCTGTCTCTTTGCCGCACATGCGATACAGGTGAGAAAGGCGCTCGGGCTTGCGCGTGCGAGCGTTGATAAGCTCGGAACCTGCAGAAATGGTACCCGCGAGCACCTTCACAAAGGTAAGCTTACCGTTCTGTGGATCCTGCAGCGACTTGAAGGCAAACGCAACAGGGCGCTCGTCATCAGGTGAAATATCAAGCTGCTCGCCGTTTACCAGCGGAATGCGGCCAAAGTCGGACATAGTTGGGAACCAGCCATCAACTGCATCAAGCAGGGAGATAACGCCCTCTTCGCGGACGCAAGAACCGGAGAAGACAGGAACGAAAATGCGTTCCATAAGAGCTTTGCCCAGCAGACCCTCAAGCTCTTCCTGCGTAATCTCTCCGCCCTCAAGGTAGCGCATCATCAGCTCATCGTCGGCCTCAACAACCAGCTCGGTCAGGGCAGCGCGAGCAGCTTCTGCCTCTGCTTGGTACTCGGCAGGAATATCGGTGACCTCAGGCTTGCCGTCTACCAGCTTGCGCGCCTTCTGATGGACAACGTCAATGATGCCGGAGAACGCCTCGCCAGAACCCATTGGAATGGTCACTGCGCCAAGCGAGGAGCCAAAACGGTCCTGGAGCATAGCCATCGCGGTCTCGTAGTCTGCATCAGGACGGTCCAGGCGGTTAATAAACAATGCGCGGCAGAGAGACAGGTCCTCGGCGGCAAACCAAAGCCTGGTGGTAATAGTGCCAGGTCCACTAGCTGCATCAACAACAAACAGCGCAGTCTCGACAGCGCTCATTGCCGAATAGGCGTCACCCACAAAGTCAGGATAGCACGGTGCGTCAAGCACGTTAATGCGTGTATTTTCCCAGGTAATTGGTGCGATAGTAGTAGAGATAGAGAATCCGCGCTCTGACTCTTGTGAATCGTAATCAAGCGTGGGCTTTGTGCCTGCGTGGCCGCCTAAACGAGTGGTTGCACCCGTCAGATGCAGCATTGCCTCGGCAAGCATGGTTTTGCCCACGCCACCTTGGCCCACCAGGACCACATTCTTTACCTTAGAAACATTTTTTTCGGCCATGATGCCTCCTCTGACTGCGGCAAGCAGCCGAGAAGGTCAGCCGATAGTACGCGCCCGAGTCTAGCGCGATATGCCTCGGCCCTTCCTGCTACTTACCGAACAAGAAAACCTCTAGCCACCCTACCGTACCGCAAAGCACAAAAAGAGACACCCACCATTCGATAAACGACATGTGGTGGGTGCCTCAAAGTTTCTTCTCGTCAGAAGAATTTGTGCTGTTACCGCAGGTAGATGGTGCGAAATCGTAGAACTCTACCCGCGCGCATCACAAAAGTTAGATTCTAACTCCTCGGTGAACGGTGTTATTGAAGATCAGGTAGCCGATAATTGCGTTCAGCAGCGACAGCGTGACAAAGATAATGTTTGGCAGCGTCTCGTTAATCACGCCTGTTGACGAGCTAAACGATTCGATAACCGGAACAATCATCATCATGAACGTACCGCCGATAACAAACATGGAGCCCAGCGTGCCCGCAAGAGAAGATACGGTGACCGAAAGGCTTCTCTTGGTGATATCGATGACAGAAGTCCAGTCAAAGTTTGGACGTCGAATATCAATGGCCAGGCCAACGTTAGACACCAGAAACACAATGCAGAGTGGCAGAATGACGTTTCTCAGGGCCGTTTCAATGGTGATGTGACCAGGAATCAGGAAGAAAATCTGAGTCACAACACTAAAGATGAGCACGTAGATCATGTTAACGGCAATCTTTGCACCAAAAATCTGCTTTGGAGATACGGGCATGGTTGCCATCAGCCAGTTTGAGCGGCCTTCCAGCGAGTACGAAATAGCAGCGGAGTTGGCAGCACAGAACATCGAGGTGCCAAACCAGGTGGTTACCATGCCAAAGATGGTTCTTGCCAAAGGGAGATAGCGCGGAACCTCGGACGCAGGAACAAAGTAGGCCACGATAGACGATGTGCTAAAGAACAGAGAAATAAAGGCGAGAATAACCATCAGCAAGCAGCCAAAAAGCATGTTTATAAAGACTGCCGGATAACCCGTGATGGTCTGAATCTCTTTTCTAATCAGGGCAACAAATGGCGTCGCAGACTTGGTGGAAATCTGTTTGGTGGTGAACTTCTTCTGGACCTTGTCCTCGCTTACCAGCGCATTAATACGGTCGTTGAAGCGAGAAATAATTGCCACAATTGCTGCAGGAGCACCAACAGAAACCAGAACAAACAGCAAGAAACTGACAAGAGAGCCGGAGTTAAAGAAATCGGCAATCCACAGTGATGGAAGATAAATCACTCCAACTGAACTTGCAACGTTAAAGACGGTGTCACGGAAATTACCCACCACACCTGGGGCAAACTTGTCTGCGTTGAAAGATACCGTAAAGATAAAGAACAGATAGGCAACCATAAAGAAAAGGCCAAAAACGCCACCGATGACCATTCCCAAGTTCTTAAAGTGCAGCTTTGCAGCAAGGGCTGCAACCGCAAAAGCCAAGAGAATAACTACGGAAACCGCAAGGTTCGGTCCAAGAACAAGTGCAAACAAAGCGCCAATCAAACGTGGGAGTGTGCCCGCTTCAAAGGTGAAATAGGCCAAAAAGACTGGCAGCATAATGACAATAGACCAGATACCCTCGGCAGCATACAGAGCTGCTACGCGAGAATAGATAATGGTGCTCTTTTTGATTGGAAGCGACATGATAAAGTCGTAATCCTTGTACGCAAAAAGCACGCCATTGGCCTTTACAAACGTCAAAATAACACCAGGTAGAGCGCCAACAAGAATTCCTGCCAGAGGAAGCAGCCTTGTGAAGCCTGCAATGGCTAAAGTTGTCGCAATGCCGTAAATGTAAACCATCATGAAGATAGCGCCAACAACGGCAAAAATACCACCGACAATAGGCAGAGCGTTTGCGCCAACCTTTTTCTCAAAATTCTTTCGAGCTCCCACAACCTGCGTAGTCCAAATCATGGTGATCTGAACCTTAAGCAGCATCCAGAACACTTTGAGATCGGAAGGCAGTTTGAGTTCAGAGCGATTGAGAACAGGAACTTGACCAGCGCTTACTTGAGCTGGAATAAAGACATCTCCTGAAATTTGCAGGTTCTGCTCAGGCACATCGGGGCGCTGAGGAGCCTGTGGAACGTTATTTGCCATGACTAGTTCTCCTTAGGGAAGGAAGGAGGAACTGGTGCGCCTGGAGGCACTGGTGCGCCAGGCACGGTTGGTGACGCAGGTGCCGCAGGGGCTGCTGGAGCTGCAGGTGCGGCGGGCGCTGCTGGTGCTGCTGGTGCCGCTGGAGCCGCAGGTGCTGCTGGGGCTGCAGGTGCGACTGGTGCGGCAGGTACTGCAGGAGCTGCGGCTACGGGTGCGCCAGGAATGACTGGCTGAACAGCGGCGCCGTCCTTTGTGGTTGCCATGTCCTGTGCAATCTCGGCAGAAACGCCAGGAGCGCCAGCCTCAAGGCCAAGGAAGACTTCCTCGAGTGAGGCATTGCCGCGAATCTCGTCCGTTTTACCTGCGGCAAGAAGCTTACCCTGACGAATAATTGCAATTTTATTGCAGAGTTTCTCGACAACTTCAAGAACATGTGACGAGAAGAACACGGCAGATCCGCGGTCGGCAAGCTCGTGCAGCATCTTCTTCAGCTCGAAGCTTGCTGCTGGATCAAGGCCAACAAATGGTTCGTCCAAAATGATGAGCTTTGGCTCGTGGAGCAGGGCGGAAATCAAAACCAGCTTCTGCTTCATACCGTGAGAGTAGCTGCCAATAGCATTTGCCAGGGAATCGGTGATGCCCAAGCGGTTAGCCAACGTAGTAATGCGCTCGACGCGGTTCTCCGCAGGAACACCAAAGATGTCACTGACGTAATTGAGGTACTTAATGCCGCTCATGAACTCGTAAATGTCTGGATTATCTGGAACGTAAGCGATGACCTGCTTTGTTCCCACAGGGTCAACCAGCACGTTCTTGGAGTCCACAAAGATGACGCCGCCCTCAAATGGCTGAGCACCAACGATGGACTTGATAAGCGTGGTCTTACCTGCGCCGTTGTGGCCGATAAAACCGTAGATGTCGCCAGGCATAACGTCGAGCGAAAGATCAGAAACAGCCACCTTAGAGCCATACTTCTTGGTGAAGTGCTGGACGCTCAACACGGGAACAACCTCGCCAGGAGCCGCTGGGGCTGGGGCTGGGGCGGGAGAAGCTGCAGGCGTAGTAGCGGCAGCTGCAGGTGCGGCTGGTGCAGCTGACGCGACGGGTGCTGCTGGTGCAGCGGGAGCCGCAGGAGCAGCAGGAGCTGCGGGCGCGACAGGAGGAACGGGAGCGTTAGGAACAGGTGGCTGTGGGATGTTGTCGGCCATGTTAGTTTCCTTCTTCCAAGTTATCTATCTTGTTCACACGAGTGTCTTGAGCTTTTGGAGCTCGCTTTGCCCTTCTCAGAGCATCGCGCAAAATCCATTCTACCTGAGCGTTGGTTGAACGCATGTCATCTTGCGCCCAGCGTTCAACTGCCTCCCAGACTTCTGGAGCCACACGAAGTGGATATTGTTTGCGAGGTGCCATGGGTTTCTCGCCATGCTTTACTGCTGCAAGGAACCGGTATTAAGCACAGGCTGAGCCTCGGACTCGCCGCAGAGAACAACCATGAGGTTGGAAGCCATGACGGCCTTGCGATCCTCGTCGAACTCAACAACGCCATTCTCGGAGAGCTGGGTAAGGGCCATGTCGACCATGGAAACGGCACCCTCGACGATCTTTTTACGTGCAGCGATGATTGCCTCTGCCTGCTGGCGGCGGAGCATTGCCTGCGCAATCTCGGGAGCGTAGGACAGGTGCGTGAGGCGAGCGTCGTCAACGGTGATACCAGCGACGGAAAGGTTGCGGCTCAGCTCAGACTGAAGCGCCTCAGAGACCTCCTCAATGTTGGAGCGCAGAGTAATTGCGGTGTTGGACTCGGACTCGTCCTCCATGTGGTCGTAGCTGTAAATGCTCGCGACGTGCCTGAGCGCGGTCTCTGCCTGCATAGCAACGTAGCTGTCGTAGTCGTCGACGTCAAAGAGGGCCTTTGCGGTATCGCTCACGCGCCAAACAACAACCTCTGCGATCTCGATTGGGTTGCCCATACGGTCGTTGACCTTGAGGACATCGCCGTTCAGCGTGCGGGCACGGGTGGAAATGATGGAGGTGTGCACGTTGACCGTTGGGACACCTGTGCCTGAGGCGAGCGAGGAAAGATCACCCACGTTTGTAGAAAGGGTCTTGGCATAGTAAGGATTTGCCCAGCGCAGACCCTCGTCCTTAACGGTGCCAATATACTTACCAAACAGCACGCAAACCTTTGCCTGACCAGGCTGAAGACTGAATAGTCCGCTCGAAACAAACAAACCTGCAAAGAAGAATACCAGCGCACCAATGATGCTTGGGAACGATGGGTCCAGGCGAGGATTTCTGTCTGCAGCGATAGCGCTGAGTACAAAATTAGCCAAAAACAGGGCTGCAACTGCAAAAAGAACAATGGTAATCAGCAGGAACAGCCAACCACTCTTGGACTTAATGATTTTCTCGGTGCTCATAAGATCTCCTTTGTGACAATGAGCTTCATGTTGGCATCATTGTGATATCACGTTGATTACAAGTCAATAGAAATTTTTATTTAAATGTTGTTCAAAAATCGCAGGTAAGGAGGTGGTTTTTCTGCATGCGTTGCGCACTCAGGAGCATGTCTGGTCGCGTGCATTGAAATGCCAGTTGACCTGTAGAGCCTGGACCAAGCGCGCCTGACCGTGCGCTTGACCGTGTGTGATGCGCAAGGCGAGAAGTTCTTCTCTTCGAGAATTGCAGCTGAATCGCAAGGCTTACATCAAGCGCGCCTGACTTCTGCAAAGATTCTGTAACTTTTGCCTGATAACACCAAAGAATCTGTGGATTTGCCTGATTTCTGCAAAGAATCTGTATCCAAAACACAGATTCTTTGCACTTTTCAGGCGGACCCTTCGTGATGTGACTTTTGAATCCGAGGTTAGTTTCATGAGCACTCTTATGGAGCCTGATTTTCTCGCCATGTCTGAACGATTTGCCGGAAAAGCGCACCAAGTCTGAGCGATTTGCCGGTTTTTCTCATCATGTCTGAGTAAATTTACTCAGACATGATGAGCTTTCCAGGCTCGCAATCAAAGCCAATCAAAAAATGGAGAGAGGTAGCTTGGTCGAGCAAAAAAACACACCTCGGGAGAAACCCCAAGGTGTGTTCGGTGTTCGGTGTGCACTATTACCTGCTCGCAGGCTATGCTCGCAGCCGACGCTGCTCGCGTCCGTCGCAGCCTCGCGTCCGTCGCTGAGCCCGCAGCGCGATGCAGCCCGCAGCCACGGCTGGCACGGCGTGCGTCACGCTAGTCAATACGAGCGTCTACCTCAAGCCAACCAAGCTGGTCGATGTTACTCTTGACGTGCTCACAAGACTTGCGCCATGCCTCAATCTCGGAGTCGGAGAGCTCGGGCACAAAGACCTTCTCGACACCATTGGCGCCGATAACCGCAGGAAGTGAAGAGTAGAAGCCAGAAACGCCATACACGTCGTTGAGCAGCGTGGAGACTGGCGTGATCAGCTTGGTGTCGTGGACAATGGCCTTGATGACCTCGACAGCTCCGTTTGCAATCGAGTACTCGGTGCACTGCTTACCGCTGTAGGTAACGTATCCGCCCATACGTCCGGCCTGCTCAAGCTCTGGGAGGTCAAAGGTCTTGCCTGCCTGAGCTGCAACTTCGCCGAGGGTGAGGCAGCCAATGGAAACGTGTGACCAGCAAGCAAACATGCCGTTGCCGTGCTCGCCGAGCATCCAAGCGTTGATGCAAGATGCTGGATAGCCGGTAGCGCCGGAAAGCGCATGGCGAAGTCGAGCGGAATCCAGCGTGGTACCGGAACCGATAACCTTATTTGGATCGGCGCCGGTCAGATACTGGAGCTCAGTGGTAACAACGTCGCATGGGTTTGCGATGTTGACCCAAACGCCATCGAAGCCAGCGTCTGCAATGCGCTTGGCAAACTTCTTGGCCTCGTCAGTGGTGACGAAGAGCTCGCCATCACGACTACCTGCTGCAGCCTCAATGTGGCCAGCAGCATTAACAATAATATCGCAGCCAGCAAGTTCCTCGTAACGGTCATCTACTTCATAGACACGAGCGGGATGTGGATAAAAAGGCATTGCGTCCAACAGGTCGTTTACCTGAGCTTTGCACAGAACTTCGTTTGTATCACTAATAAAGAGCTCGGTAGCAAGTCCCTGGTAAAGCAGGGCATTTGCAACGTGAGCGCCGACGTGATTAGCACCAATGATGCCAATCTTACTGATGAGAGCCATAATCCACCTCTTTTATCTCGCCAAAATTACTGTGCCTGATAGCCTAGCGGTTTTTTGCATAAACGGGTAACGATACAAAAAGACGAAACAGATTAGACACAACAATCCCCTCAACGTGTCATTAAAACCTGTAAACGGTATAGTAGTAATCTAAGATTCGGAGAGGAACTATGGGATACAAAACACCAACATGCTCTATTGCACGTAGCTGCGGAGGCTGTGAATGGCTTTCGGTCCCCTATCCTATCCAACTTAAACGCAAGCAAACGCAGGTAGAAGAACTTCTCGCCCCACTGGCAAGCATCAATAACGTAACTATCGAGCCTATCCGTGGTATGGACGAGCCTCTGGCTTATCGTCACAAGGCGGCAACGCCATTTGCACCAGGCAAAGGGCGCACAGTTCGCTCTGGTTTTTACGCAAGCGGAACGCACAAAATTATTGCCTCAAAGGAATGCCTGGTAGAAGATGGTCGAGCTCGCGCCATCCTCAACGATGTGGCCTATCTAGCCGGCCAGTTTAACATCCACGCTTACCAGGAAGATCGCGGCAAGGGAGCGCTGCGCCACGGCGTGGTTCGCTGCGGATATGCCACCAACGACGTCATGCTGGTACTGGTGGTCAACGGTCAGCATCTGCCCCATGAGCAGGAGTTTATTGCTGCACTTCGCAAGGCGCACCCCGAGCTGACCAGCATCTTCTTGAACGTCAACCAGAAGCGCACCAACGCAATCTTAGGGCGAGAAACCCGTCTACTTTGGGGCTCAACGTCTATGAGCGATAAACTTTTGGGCTGCACGTTTGAGATTGGCCCAACCAGTTTCTACCAGACCAATCCTCAGCAAACCGAGGTGCTCTACCAGCTGGCCATCGACGGCGCGCTTGCTGGCTGCAAGCAGACCGACGCCTCCACTCAGGTAGAGGCATCCGCACCGGCCAGCAAGCTGCGAGTCCTTGACGCCTACTGTGGCACGGGAACCATTGGACTTTGCTTGGCGCACGCTGCTGAAGCTCAAGGCGTCAACCTTCTGCTCACTGGTGTTGACCAGGTTGAAAACAACATTCAAATGGCTCGCAGAAACGCTCGAAACAACAAACTTCAAGCCGAATTTATCTGTGACGATGCCACTCGCTACATGCAAGCTCTGGCAAAAGACGGTCAAAACTTTGACGTTATTATTCTTGACCCGCCTCGCGCTGGTTCCACGCCCACCTTCCTCAAGGCAACAGCCCAGCTAGCCCAGAAGAAAATCGTGTACGTGAGCTGCAACGTTGTGACGCAGGCTAGAGACCTCAAAGTTCTTCTCGACAGCGGGTTTGCCATTGAGCGCGTGACGCCTGTGGACATGTTCCCTCACACCAAGCACGTTGAGTGTGTTGTGGTGCTTTCTCGGGTTTAGATTAAAGGCACAAACTGATTGGCGCAGCTATGAAAACGGTAGAATTTGGAAAACAAAATAACGACGTAATCATGCTGCTTCACGGCGGCGGTTTGTCTTGGTGGAATTATAAAGCCGAGGCTGAACTACTGAAGGATCAATATCACGTTGTGCTGCCGATTCTTGACGGACATGCAGGTAGTGGCAATGATTTTATAAGCATCGAGAAAAACGCAAGTCGGCTCATTTCTTTTATCGATAATGAATTTGGTGGCTCGGTTCTGCTTATCGGAGGCCTATCCCTTGGCGCGCAGATTTTAGTAGAAATGCTTACGCAACGAAATTCGATCTGCCAAAACGCCGTCATTGAAAGCGCATCTGTCATTCCATCTAGGCTGACAAATGCCTTGATCAAACCAATGTTTTCTCTAAGTTATGGCTTAGTGAAAAAGAAGTGCTTTGCTCAAATGCAATTTGACTATCTTCATATTCGTAAAGATTTATTTGAAGACTATTATCGGGACACGTCTCAAATCTCAAAAGAGAACATGATTGCATTCTTGGAAGCAAATACATCCTATGAGATAAAACCCAACCTACAAGATGTCCACGCCAACATCCACATACTTGTCGGAGAAAAAGAACAGAAAAAGATGATCTGTTCGGCAGAGCAATTGCATAAGGCACTGCCTGGTAGCATTCTTGAAATAAAGAAAGGCCTATATCA
>OFCM01000378.1_pt1 | contig 15511 bp, 9 predicted proteins | sample 1520841 | NCBI WGS metagenome assembly OFCM01 (sample SAMEA2699037, study PRJEB24076) | metagenome | biome: Human gut stool | place: Spain | collected 2012-11-21 | reverse complement strand
ATTTGTAGACTTGCCAGGATACGGATTTGCACGAGTTTCTCGCCAAGAAAAACAGCGCTGGGCAGACCTCATTGGCGGCTATTTTGAGCAAGAACGCAGCTTTAACCTGGTCATTAGTCTTGTTGATATCAGACACGAAGCTCAAAAGCTTGACCTGCAGATGATTAGCTTTCTTCAAGAGGCTGAGCTGCCCTTTGTAGTTGCGTTTACCAAGGCAGATAAGATTGCACGCGGCAAGCAAAATCAGGCTGCTGCTGCTTTGCGCAAAGCATTCCACATCACCCCTGAACAGGCCATTATTACTTCATCCGAGACTGGTCTGGGCATTGACGAGTTGCGCCGCCGCATCGAAGACGCAACTATCTAGGAGCATCATGGATCCAATCCACCAGCAAGAGCAAGAGCACCTCTCCCACGTATATCAAAAGCTTGTTGAGATTCGTGAGGATTTGGACACAACGCTCAACACCACGCAAAAAGATGCAGCTAGAGACCTACGTCAGATGAGTGAAGAAATCCGTCCAGACTTTGGCGGCGCAGACGAAACCATCGAGACCCTTGCGGCCATTGAGACGCTCAACAGCGTTATTGATACGTACAACCAGTACCACGATTTTACTGTCGAGAAACTCGGTCGAGTCGAAATCCTGTTGAGGCAGCCTTACTTTGCCAAGGTCACGCTCAAGATGCGACCTGGACGTCCTTCTCGCGATGTGTACATTGGCGCAGCGGGCATCACCGACAAAGACCGCACGCCGCTTATTGTTGACTGGCGCAGCCCCGTTGCCGAGACGTATTACAACCAAGAGATGGGTACCACGTCGTACCAGGTAGACGGCAAAAAAAGAACGGTTGAACTGGAACTTCGCCGACAGTTTGACATCACGCGCGACAAGCTGAACCTCTACTTTGACACAACGGTTGCCATTGAAGACTCTCTGCTACTTGCCGCACTAAAGCGTCAGCACACCGAGAAGTTGCAGGCCATCACCGCAACTATCCAGCGCGAACAAAACGTTGTTGTCAGGCACGAGGATGTACCCGTTCTGCTGGTCAACGGCATTGCAGGCTCGGGTAAAACGTCCGTTTTGCTGCAGCGCATTGCGTACCTTCTGTACCAGCAGCGCACCACGCTTACCGCAGATCAGGTGTACCTGTTCACTCCTAACGAGATGTTTGGTCGCTACATCAATACCGTTTTGCCCAGCATGGGCGAGCACAATCCGCAAGTATTTACCTGGGATTCTTTTCTCAAGGCTTTGGGTCTGGCCGACCACGCTTCGGGCGCCCACAACAACCCCGATTCTCTGAAGAAACTTGAAGAGCAACTTGCCTCACTTGAACTTTACGAGGACGACTTCAAGGCCATTTCTGTTGAAGGTTCCACGCTTATTAAGCCAGCTCAGGTGGCTAGTTCTGTGGCAAAGTTCTCGCAATTCCCTGTTGGCCCTCGCCTTATTGCACTTGCCAAAGACGAGCTCCACACCCGCCTGGAGCGCAGGCTTGGTCAGATGGCCCACAACGACGAAATCCAAGAAGAGATGCTCTCCCTTGACGTTGAGCAGCAGCTTGAGGTCTTTGGTCGCACCATCAGCCCTTCCGACGAGGAAGAAGTTCTGGCGCGCACCCGCGAGTTCCTCAACTGGCGTTTTACCTCTGCGCACGAGGTCATCGAGTCCGCTTCCTGGCTGCGCATCGACCGCATTGGCATGCGCATGCTCAATGCCTCCGCGCTAAGCGGCGCCGAATGTGTTTACCTGCGTCTTCTTATCACAGGAGCTGGCGAGAAAAACGTCAAGTTTGTCATGATTGACGAGGTCCAAGACTACACCGAAACGCAGCTTATGGTGCTTGGAAAGTACTTCTCGCGCGCTCATTTTTTGCTTTTGGGCGACTCTAACCAGGCAATTTGGGAAGACACTGCAACGTTTGAGCAGATTGAGAAGATCTTTAGCGCAACACACGGCGAGGGCGCTGTTTCTACCTGCAAGCTTCTGACCAGCTACCGCTCCTCTCCCGAGATTACTGCACTGTTTACCTCGCTTTTGAGCGAAGAAGAGCGTGGCCAGACAAGCTCCGTTCAACGCGGCGGCAAAAAACCTGAGTTCTTTGAGGTGGTCGCTGACAATAAAGATACTGAGCGCGCCGAGTACCTGCAGACGATGAAGTCCCTTATTGAGCAGGCACAAGAGTTTGACGGGCTGACCGCCATTGTGTGTACCGAGAAGTCTCGTGTTCGCTGGCTGGCCAAACAGCTGGAGGGGCTTTTTGCGGAGGGCGGAAACGACGCCGCGGATGGCGCGACCGATGGCGTTGCGGGCAACGGTGCAGCGCAGGCCAATGATGATTGCACCGGCGTCAAAGTGCTCACCAGCCACGATTCCCTCCCCGCGAAGGGCGTTGTTCTTCTCGACCTTGCACTAGCAAAGGGCCTTGAGTTTGATCAGGTCATCGTTGCCGATGCACAAGAGGAAGTGTATAAAGCAGACGGAATTTCTCGCCGTAGGCTCTATACCGCCCTTTCGCGCGCGATGCATCATGTGATGGTGGTCTCTCAAGGAAAGATGACTTCGCTGCTCAGCAAATTGCTTTAAAAAAAGCAATTTCTACCTGCGATTTTTTTGAAATTTACTGATTGAAGACGGCTAGTTCGGGTAAATGCTAGTTATCGATAACATTTACCGTTGGAGGTTAGTATGTCCGAAGAATTGATTCCTGGTGTCATGAAGAACATCGACGCAAAGACTGTAGTAACCCTTAAAGACCAGGTTGCATGCCTTCCTGGCCAGGTCATCAGCAAGACTCTTGCGCAAAACGATGCCGTCAGCGTCACCCTTTTTGGTTTTGGCGCAGGTGAAGAGATTGCAAGCCACCGCGCGGGCGGCGACGCATTTGTCACCATTCTTGAGGGACGCGCAAACATCACCATCGATGACGATGTCTACACCCTTGAAGCCGGCCAGTCTATTGTGATGCCACTTGGCCATCCACATGCACTTCAGGCTCCAGAAGAGTTTAAGATGCTGCTGGTTGTTGTGTATCCTCAAAAATAATTTATATATTTACCTAACAATTCCACAGGTATTTTCTATTTGGCCAGGTGGACAGTGCGTCTGCCTGGTCAAATACTATCTCTGCACAGACGAATAGTATCTCTGCCTGGCCAAATACTATCTCTGTCCAGCCAAATACTCTGTGTAATTACAATACACACCTCATAACAGAATGGGTATACTAGTTATGTCTGTGCAATCAGCAAAATGTTAAACCTAAAGAAAGGTGAGCTATGAGCCAGATTTTTGATGTTCACGCACGTGAGGTCCTCGATTCCCGTGGCAATCCAACCGTTGAGGTTGAGGTTGTTCTTGATGACGGCTCCTTTGGTCGTGCAATCGTTCCTTCCGGCGCTTCCACTGGCGAGTTCGAGGCTGTAGAGCTTCGCGACGGCGACAAGAGCCGTTACCTGGGCAAGGGCGTTCTGAAGGCAGTCGAGCACGTCAACACTGAGATCCGCGACCTCGTTATTGGTTGGGACGCAGAGGATCAGCGCGGCCTTGACCTCGCTATGATCAAGCTTGACGGCACTCCAAACAAGGGTCGCCTCGGCGCAAACGCTATTCTCGGCGTTTCTCTTGCTGTTGCTCACGCTGCAGCTGCTTCTGCTGAGCTTCCACTTTACGCTTACCTCGGTGGCGCAAACGCTCACACTCTTCCTGTTCCTATGATGAACGTCCTCAACGGTGGCGTCCACGCTGACAACAACGTTGACTTCCAGGAGTTCATGATTATGCCTGTTGGTGCTCCTGACTTCACCACCGCTCTTCGCTGGTGCGCACAGGTTTACCACACCCTCAAGGACACTCTGAAGTCCCAGGGTCTCAACACCGGTGTTGGTGACGAGGGTGGCTTTGCTCCAGATCTTAAGTCCAACGAGGAGCCACTTGAGCTTCTTTCCGAGGCTGTTCAGGCTGCTGGCTTTGAGCTTGGCAAGGACTTCCGCTTTGCTATGGACCCAGCTTCTTCTGAGTTCTATAACAAGGAGACCGGCAAGTATGACCTCAAGGGCGAGGGTCGCTCCCTTACCTCCGAGGAAATGGTTGCTTACTACGAGGAAATGGTCGAGAAGTTCCCAATCGTCTCCATCGAGGACGGCCTTGCAGAGGAGGACTGGGACGGTTGGAAGGTCCTTACCCAGCGTCTGGGCAAGAAGATCCAGCTCGTCGGCGACGACCTCTTTGTTACCAACACTCAGCGCCTGAAGAAGGGCATTGAGGTTCACGCTGGTAACTCCATCCTCATCAAGGTCAACCAGATTGGTACCCTGACCGAGTCCCTCGAGGCTATCGAGATGGCAAAGCGCGCAGGTTACACCGCAGTTGTCTCCCACCGTTCCGGCGAGACCGAGGACACCACCATTGCTGACCTTGTTGTTGCAACCAACGCTGGTCAGATCAAGACTGGTGCACCTGCTCGTACCGAGCGTGTTGCTAAGTACAACCAGCTTCTCCGCATCGAGGATGACCTCGCTGACGGCGCTGAGTACCTGGGCATGGACGCTTTCTACAACCTTCGCTAAACCCGCAGGTTGTGCGCTAAGAGCTACGAAGCCGCATCTCATTTGAGGTGCGGCTTTTTTGTGTGCGTGCGTAGAGCGGTAGGCGCGGCAGGCAGGCGTCGGGTGCGAGCGTGGCATGGGCCAGGGAACGGCTGAGGGACCTGCGGGTTTCTCGCCACGTGCGATGACTTGGCGGGCACACGGGTCTCAAAAGCGTGGTCGCGTCTAGCTTCGAAACGCTCGAACACACCTATGTCAGATAATCTGCTGAAAATGCCTATACATTCCGCCTAAAACGCTCATCTCATGCAGAATATCTTCATTTGATGTGTTTTTCACCTTTGATTTCGCAGATTATCTGACTTAGGTGTGTTTGCTTAATCCTGAAATTTAGGGTAATTAAATCTTTGATATATCTTCATTCATAATTATGTATATAAGACAGCACTTATGCATAAATATGAATTGAGCAAACACAGATGAGTTCAAATCACATTGCCTAAGCCATTTCACAATGTATCCGAGCCATCAAGCTTCACTTTATCTGCAGATTCTTACCAATCTCCCGTCAGCCGATATAACAGCACCGCAGCTCTTGCGATTTATTGAGGAAAAACGCTTTATTCTCAAGGCGTCTCACTGACGCCGTAGCCTCCTGTCGCGGGTATACTTGATACGTCAACTCTCGAGAATCCGAGGCGCCCATGAACACCACATCAGAGCACGCAATCCGCACAATCCTGGTCGGACAGTCGGGCGGACCAACCGCGGCTATCAATGCATCGCTTGCGGGCGTTGTTCGCGCAGCTCACGCCCAGGGTCGTCGCGTGCTCGGGATGCGCAACGGAATTCAGGGGTTTCTTGAGGGCAAGGTTGTTGACCTGACGGAGATGCTCGAACTCACCGCATCTGAACCGGAAGCGTCCGAACAAGCTGCCACAAATCCTGGCGAGAAGAACCTTCAGCTCCTAAGAAAAACGCCATCGAGCTGGTTGGGCAGCTGTCGCTTTAAGCTGCCGGATCTTGGGACGGAACTTGCTGACATCTCAGAACCCGCGGCAACCTCCCCTATCTACCAGCAGATTGATGCGCAGCTCAAGAAATATCAGGTAGACGCCGTGCTATACATCGGTGGCAACGATTCCATGGACACCACAGACAAGCTGTCTCGCTACTTTGCCCAGGTAGAAAGCTCCGTTCGTGTTGTCGGAGTGCCAAAAACCATCGACAACGACCTCGAAGGCACTGATCACACCCCCGGTTTTGGTAGCGCGGCACGATTCGTCGCATCCGTAACCGCTGAGCTCACCCGCGACGGAGGCGTTTACAACAGCAAAAATGTAACGTTCATCGAGGCAATGGGCCGCGACGCCGGCTGGCTCACGGCCGCTGGTGCGCTGGCGCAAGATATTTGCGGAACTGCTCCGGATTTTGTGCTCCTGCCAGAGATTCCTCTTGATGAGCATGCGCTACTTTCGGCCATTAAACAGCGACTTCGCGAGAAAAACAACGTGATTGTAGTTGTCAGCGAGGGCGTCCATCACGCGGATGGTAGTTTCCTTTTTGATGCAAAATCCGTTGCAATTGACACGTTTGGTCACCTTGCAGCGCAGTCTGGAACAGCGGCATACTTGTCACAGCTGGCTAAGGATCAGCTGGGCGTAAAGTCTCGTGGCATTGAGCTCAATACGCTGCAGCGCTGTGCTTTGCACGCTGCTAGTAAAGTTGACTTGGACGAGGCAGAGGCGCTCGGCGCCGCGGGAGTTGAGGCTGTTCTCCAAGGTAAAACGGGCGTTATGGTTGGCGTTCACCGAATTTCGGATGTCCCATATACCGCAGAGATTCGCACCACTCCTGTTGCCGATGTTGCAAACAAGGTAAAGCTTGTACCTCGAGAAATGATTTCCGAGGACGGCTTCAACGTTACCGACGCTGCTCTGACATACCTTCGTCCTCTTGTCGCGGGCATGGAGAAGCCGATTGCCGCCGACGGACTCCCTCGTTTTCTTGCGGAGTTATCGTAGGGATTCGTTGCGGACGCGACAGTGCCGCGCGGACGCGTGCGACCCGTTGCGGGCGCGACAGTACCGTACGGACGCGACAGCGCCGTGCGGACGCATGCAATCCGTTGCGGATGGGTGTGAGCTGCGGCTTGCTACTCTCCGAGGAACCTTACCTCTGGGTGAAGCTCGACATCAAACTGGCGCTTGACCTCGGCTTGAACGTGCTCAATAACCGCATGAACCTCAGCAGCGGTAGCATTATCGTAGTTGACCACAAAACCAGCATGCTTATCGGAAACACCAGCGCCGCCAAAGCGATAGCCCTTAAGACCAGCATCGGTAACAAGCTTGCCTACAAAGTGGCCCTCAGGACGCTTAAAGGTTGAACCGGCGGAAGGCAGCTCAAGTGGCTGCTTCTCCTCGCGAGCGCGTGTGAACTCTTCCATCTTTTCACGGATTTTCTCGCCATCTGCACGATGAAGATTAAACGTGGCAGAAAGCACAATCATGCCCTCATCAGCGATTCTACTGTGGCGATACCCCAGGTCAAGCTCGGATGCGTCCAGCGTAGCAAAGGCGCCGTCAGCGAGAAGAACGCGGACGGATTTAAGCACGTCAGCGATGCAGCCGTCGTAAGCGCCTGCGTTCATGAAGCATGCGCCGCCCACAGAACCTGGGATGCCGCACGCAAACTCGAGTCCAGAAAGGTCCAGCTCACAGGCCATCTCGGACGCCTCTTTGAGTCCGACGCCAGCCTGGCAGGTCATCTCGGTATCGTCGATGCTTACGCCGGTGAGACCATCGGCAATAGCAATGATGACGCCGCGATATCCCACATCAGAAACAAGCAGGTCAGAGCCGTAGCCAAGAATAAAATAAGGAGCTTCTGCGTCTTTAACTGCAAGAAGAATCTCTTTAACCTCATCGGGATCATCAGGGATGACATAGAGATCCGCAGGTCCACCCACTTTAAAAGTGGTGTGCTCGCTCATTGGCTCATCTACCAGGACGTTCTCTTCTCCAACAATCGAGCAAAGCTTTCCGGCCAGGCTTTGTAAGTCATAGCCACTTTCAGACATGTAACACGCTCCTTAGTAAGTTACTTTTTATAGTTTATCGCAAGCGAGAAAAACGTGGAGTCGAGGAAGATAAACGCCTAATGTCGCAAAATGTTTTCATGTTTCTATCGGGTTATTTTGGGCTTATCTCTCATCTCTATCGAATAAATGTTCATCCTGTTTTACGTGTTATCAGCTGTTAACTCTGCTATAGTATTTATCGATATGTTTCAGAAATGGTTGCAATTACCTACTGGTGGTAAGGTGGCCGAGCTTCAGGGTTTATAACAGCCCAGCTCAAAGAGCCATCAAGTCCGCGACCCGCAAAGGCGGTTAACCTGGTTAAAGTCCAGGACCAACGGTACAGTCCGGATGTCAGAAACGGAGACTTTTATGACTTCATCCCACTCAACCCACGCAACAACCGCATCTTCTAACGGCTGGTCTACCAAGAGAATTGCTATTCTCGCCATGCTTTGTGCAGCTGCTGCAATCAGCACCATGGTGCTTCAGTTCCCGCTCATCCCAGGCGTGACGTTTTTGAAGTACGATCCATCGGGCGTCTTTGCCCTGCTCGCAGGCGTAGCTTTTGGCCCTGCCGCGGGCGCGATTGTCTCGGTGCTTCCCTACCTTCTACACCTCACCACGGAGTCCGGAATTTACGGCACTATCATGGCAATTCTGGCAACGCTTAGCTACGTTTTGCCTGTCTCGCTGATTGTGTATAACCGTTCCGAGAATATCAAGCAGCTGGTATTTGCCCTCGTTGTCGGCAGCGTTGTCAGTGTTGTTGCCTGCATTCTGGGTAACCTCGTAGTTACGCCAATCTACACCGGCATGAGCGTAGAGGCAGTAAGCGGACTAATTGTTCCCGCGCTTCTCCCCTTTAACGTGGTAAAGGTTGCTATTAACAGCATCATCTTTGTAGTTATTATGCGCTCGGCTACCTCACTCTTTGAGAGCATCAAAGACGGTGAGTAATCTGCGCGACAACACCTCTAATACAAACACGTCTGAAAGCACCGCACAAACTCAGGATCCGCCTGTAGCTGCGACGCTTTTGGACGTGACTTTTGTGCACGCAAAAGGCGTGGTTGCCTTAGACCACGTCTCGTTCTCTATTCCCGCAGGTAAACGTACCTGTATTGTTGGCGCAAACGGTTCGGGCAAGTCTACCGTTGCTTCAATTCTTTCTGGCCTTACCGCGCCTGACGAGGGCACCGTTACCTTTTTGGGAACCACCGTTGTCAACGATGGCAAGGTTGACTTTGAAGCGTACAAAACTATTCGTCCGCAGCTGGGCCTAGTCTTCCAAAATCCTGAAGATCAGATTATCTGCAGCGTGGTCGCAGACGATATTGCCTTTGGTCTAGAGAACCTTCAGGTACCCAGCGATCAGATAACACCGCTGGTAGAACAGCAGATTGAACTTGGCACTCTCACCGAGTTTGCGTCAGAAAATCCACAGATGCTTTCAGGCGGCCAGCAGCAGCGCGTGGCCATCTCGGGCGCGCTGGTCATGAAGCCGCAGATTCTGATTCTTGACGAACCTTCCGCAGCTCTTGACGTTGTGCATAGAAATAACGTCATGGGCCTTGTCGAGAAACTCCGTGCAGCTGGAAAGACTATTGTTCACGTAACGCATTTCATGGACGAAGTGGTTTCCGCTGACCACGTGATTGCCTTGGACGACGGTCGCGTTGCGTTTGAAGGAACGCCTGAAGCCCTCTTTGAACAGCATGAGCTGGTTGAATGCCTGCATCTTGAGGAGCCGTTTGCCTATCAGGTGGCGCAGGCGCTCAACAACCGCGGAGTTGTCGTGTGCAAATCCCCTTCGGCTCAGCGCGTGCTCGACGAGCTGACGGGGCTTCTCGCCACGGGGTCGCGAGGCGAGAAGGGCGGCGTGGCTGGAAGCTGCGACGCGATGGCCGCGGGTTGTGACGGCGTGGCTACAGCCGACAGCGTGTCCGAGTCAGCAGCGGTTTCTGTGCGGGACGTGACGTTCTCGTACCAGAAGCCTGTGCTCAAAAACATCTCGGTTGACGTACAAAAAGGCTCGCATGTTGCCGTTATTGGCTCCACTGGTTCCGGCAAGTCTACTCTTGCGCGCTTGATTTGCGCACTTGATACGCCTGACACCGGAAGCCTCAGCGTTACCGGCCTGGATACGCGACAGAAGCAAAATCGCAGAAAACTCCACGGCATTGTTGGTTACGTCATGCAGCGACCGGAGCGCCAACTTTTTGCACAAACGGTTGCAGAAGACGTGGCATTTGGCCCCACTAACCTGGGCCTTTCTGCCTGCAATGTCGCAAGTGCTGTGGATGCTGCTCTGGAACTCGTGGGCCTTTCCCACAAAACAGATGCATCCCCTTTTGAGCTTTCTGGTGGTCAGCAGAGACTTTGCGCTCTTGCAGGCGTTATTGCTATGCATCCAAAGGTGCTTGTGCTCGATGAGCCTACCAGCGGACTTGATCCCTACTATTGCTCTGAGCTCAGAAAAATTATCGACGCCGTTCTTGAGGACGGCTGTACCGTCATTGAGCTCACGCACTCGATGGAGGATGCGGCAGAAACCGACCAGATTATCGTGCTTCATGAGGGTGACCTGGTTTTCTCAGGCTCACCACATCAAACATTTACTCATTTCTCAGAGGCAGAATTTCAGGAACTTGGACTGGGCATTCCTCATGCACTTGTTTGGGCTCAGCGCCTGTCACGCGCCATAGAAATCAACCTTGGAGAACCTCTGACCCTGTCTGAGCTGGTAGACGCGCTGATAGACGTGCTTCCGCGCTATTTTGACGCCACACAGACTGACAACGCTGGACACGCCGACAACCTCTCGCAAGGAGGTTACTATGGCGCTTAAGATTTCTGTGGGCCAGTACTATCACGGGGACTCGCTCATCCATAGGCTTAATCCCAACGTCAAGTGCCTAGCTGCACTCCTTTTGATGCTCGCAACCTTTTTCATCCGCAACGCGCCACAGCTTGCACTGCTGGTAGTAGGCGCGCTCTGCCTGCTGGCACTCGCAAAAATCCCCGTCAAACAGGTGCTTGTGTCAATCATCCCACTTGCCTGGCTACTCATCTTTCTCTCGCTCTTCAATCTGTTGCTTACGCGAGAAGGAACGGTGCTTGTTTCCTGGTCAATCTTTACCATCACCGATGTGGGAGCATGGAGTGCTTTCCTCTACCCCGTACGCATTTTAGCTGCAATTTTAATGGGCGCGCTACTCCTGCTTACTACGACTCAAACTGACCTGGGCAATGCCTTTGAAGCAGCCTGTTCGCCGCTTTCTAAAATTGGTCTTCCTGGCAAAGAAATTGCCATGATTTTCTCGCTTATGCTGCGCTTTATTCCAACACTTGCAGGCGACGCCGTATCCATTTCCGAGGCTCAAACTGCTCGCGCAGGAGACGTTGCTTCTGGTTCGCTGCCCAAAAGACTCCGTGCGACCTTCTCCATTGTGGTAGCGCTTCTGGCCAGCTCACTCAGGCATGCCAACAACCTTTCTAAGGCACTTGACGCTCGACACTATGTAGCAGGGGCTTCTCGCACGCGTTGGCATCAGCCAACCTTTGGCGCTCGCGAAGCAATTGCCTTGGGTGCAACCGTTTGTTTTATCGCCTTTATCTTTGTGCTGGCGTAAAACTTTTAACTAAATAATTTGTATTTTTAACGCTCTGTTACAACCCATTTTTCTTTTCTCGACAACCGCCAATTTGGCCACCTAAGTAACGTACAATAAAGCCAGTAAAAGCGTTGAAGGCTTGCATTGAAAGGTGGCCCCATGGTCCTGCGCGTCTACGTCCAAAGAAAATCTGGTTTCGAGGGCGAGGCAAAAGCCCTGCTCAAAGAAGTTAAAGACCTTCTTGGTATTACCGAGTTACAACGCATTGACCTGCTCAACCGCTATGATGTTGAGGGAATTTCAGAGGAACTCTTTGAGTCCTGTATCCCCACCGTTTTTTCAGAGCCACAGTCCGATCTTGCCAGCCGTACCATGCCAGAGTTTTCTTCTGAAGGTGCGGCTGTTCATACGTTTGCTGTTGAGTTTTTGCCTGGCCAGTTTGACCAGCGCGCAGACTCTGCAGCTGAATGCGTGCAGCTCATCAGCCAGGGAAAGCGTCCGCTCGTTCGCTCTGCTCGCCTCTACGTGCTAACCGGAAACCTCACAGAGGCAGACGTTGCCGCCATCAAGAACTACCTGATTAACCCCGTTGAGGCTCGCGAGGCTTCCCTTGAGCTGCCCGAGACCCTCAAGATTTCCATCCCAGAGCCTGCAGACGTGGAGGTTCTCGAGGGCTTTAACGCCCTTGACCAGGACGGCCTCAAGGAGTTCATTGCTTCTCACGGCCTTGCTATGGACCTGGCTGACCTCACCTTCTGTCAGCAGTACTTTACCGATGAGCAGCGCGATCCTACCATCACTGAGATTCGCGTCATTGACACCTACTGGTCTGACCACTGCCGCCACACCACCTTCAACACTGGAATTACCGGTGTGCAGATTGATGATGACCTGGTAAAGGCCGCGTTTGAGAAGTATCTCTCCATGCGCAAAGAACTTAGGCGAGAAGATCGCGCGGTTTCTCTCTGGGATATGGCAACTATTGGTGCAAAGTACCTTCGCGAGAAGGGCGTCCTCACCAATCTTGATGAGTCAGAAGAAATCAACGCCTGTACCGTAAAGGTTAAGGTAGACGTTGACGGTAAAGATGAAGACTGGCTCTTCCTCTTCAAGAACGAGACTCACAACCACCCAACCGAGATTGAGCCTTTTGGTGGCGCAGCTACCTGCATTGGCGGCGCTATCCGCGATCCCCTTTCTGGCCGCAGCTACGTCTACCAGGCAATGCGCGTCACTGGCGCTGCAGACCCAACCGTTCCAGTTTCTCAGACACTCCCTGGAAAGCTTCCCCAGCGCACCATTGTTCGCACGGCAGCTGCAGGTTATTCCAGCTACGGTAATCAGATTGGCCTTGCTACCGGCCAGGTTTCTGAGCTCTACCACCCAGGCTACGTTGCAAAACGCATGGAGATTGGTGCCGTTGTAGGCGCAACTCCTCAAAGCCACGTCCGCCGCGAGCGTCCAGAAGATGGCGATATCATCGTTCTTCTCGGCGGCCGCACTGGTCGTGACGGCATTGGCGGTGCAACTGGTTCTTCCAAAGCCCACGATGCTGGCTCCATTGAGCGCGACGGTGCCGAGGTCCAGAAGGGCAACGCTCCTGTTGAGCGCAAGCTTCAGCGCCTCTTCCGCCGTGAAGACGCTTGCAAGCTCATTAAGCGCTGCAACGACTTTGGTGCAGGCGGTGTCTCTGTTGCTATTGGCGAGCTTGCCGACGGCCTTGACGTCAACCTGGACGCTGTTCCTAAGAAGTATGACGGCCTTGATGGCACTGAGCTGGCAATCTCCGAGTCTCAGGAGCGCATGGCCGTTGCGCTTGAGGCAAAAGACGTCGAGCAGTTCTGCGCATACGCTCGCGAAGAAAACCTCGAGGCAACCATTGTGGCAACAGTCACCGAGGATCCTCGCCTGGTCATGCGCTGGCGCGGTCAGAAGATTGTCAACATCAGCCGCGCATTTCTCGCCTCAAATGGCGCACCTAAATCAATCACCGTGCGCCTGGCCAAACCTCTTGCCTACCAGCGTACCTGGGCAGGCACAACTCTTGGCGAGAAACTCCACTCGCTGGTACGCGATCTAAACGTTGCATCCAACAAGGGTCTTTCCGAGCGCTTTGACTCTACCATTGGCGCAGGTACCGTCCTCATGCCATTCGGTGGCGCTCGCCAGCTGACCCCTGCCCTTTCTATGGTGGCTAAGCTTCCTGTTATGGGTCAGACCAATACGGTCTCGGGCATGGCTTGGGGCTTTAACCCCTACCTCATGGAAGCCGACCAGTTCCGCGGCGCCTACCTCTCTGTTGTTGAGTCCGTTTCCAAGCTGGTTGCTACCGGCTTTAAGTACCAGGACCTCTACCTCACCTTCCAAGAATACTTTGAGAAGCTTGGTCAGAATCCAAACCGTTGGGGCAAGCCAGCCGCAGCCCTTCTTGGCGCACTGATGGCGCAGGTCAACCTTGGTCTTGCTGCTGTCGGAGGCAAGGACTCCATGTCCGGTACCTTTGAGGACCTGGACGTTCCACCAACGCTGGTTTCGTTTGCTACCGGCCTTACCAAGGTGGACAAGATTGTCTCCAACGAGTTCAAGGGTGCAGGTCACAGGCTTATCTCTATTGTCCCATCCTACGACGAGAGCGGCCTTCTCCCCGATAACGAGTCCCTGCTCACCGCATACAAGCTGGTCAGCACCCTAGTTCAGTCCAAGAGTGCGCTTGCCATTACCACGCCAGGTTACGGCGGCGTGGCCGAGGCTCTCTTCAAGAGCTGCCTGGGCAACAAGCTGGGCGTTGAGCTGGTCCCAGAGATTTCTGCCGACGCGCTCTTCTCGCCAACCTACGGTGCCTTCATCGTTGAGCTGGCAGACGGCGTTTCCGTTGACGACGTCGACGGCGTGTGTGTGGCTCCTCTGGGCGTCACCACGTCCGAGTACACCTTTAGCGCATGTGGCGAGAAGATCGACCTCTCTGAACTCCAGGAAGCATGGGAGCGCCCACTTGAGGAGGTCTTCCCCTACCGCGGAGGCTCCGACGAGGCTGTGGAGAAAATCAGCTTCGACGGCGCATCCACACGACACTCCTATGCTGGTCCAGCCCTTATCGCACCTGCTCGCCCACGCGTCATCATCCCCGTATTCCCTGGCAACAACTGCGAATACGACGTCGCGCGCGCCTTTGAGCGTGCGGGCGCTGACCCAACCACGCTGGTTATCAACAACCTGACACCTCAGGACATTGTTGAGTCCGCAAATGCGCTGGCAGATTCCATCAAGAAGAGTCAGATTGTCATGATTCCAGGCGGCTTCTCCGGCGGAGACGAGCCAGACGGATCTGCTAAGTTTATCTGCGCACTCTTCCGCGCACCTCAAGTTACCGAAGCTGTCCGCGAGCTTCTGCAGCAGCGCGATGGCCTTATGCTGGGCATCTGCAACGGTTTCCAGGCGCTCATCAAGCTGGGCCTTGTTCCTTACGGCGACATTCGCCCTATGGACGACACCTGCCCAACGCTGACGTTCAACACCATTGGTCGCCATCAGAGTCAGCTTGTTCGTACCAGCGTTGCCTCCACGATGTCGCCTTGGCTCTCCAAGTGCGCACTTGGCGACATCCACACCATTGCCATCAGCCACGGAGAAGGCCGCTTTGTTGCCTCCGACGAGCTGCTTGAGACGCTCAAGGCAAACGGCCAGATTGCAACGCAGTACGTTGACGCAACAGGCACTCCAAGCATGGACTTCTCCGTTAACCCTAACGGCTCCGTCCTGGCTATCGAGGGCATTACCAGCCCTGATGGACGCGTCCTGGGCAAGATGGGCCATTCGGAGCGCTCCGGTGCGGGCCTCTACAAGAACATCCCCGAGCTCACCGCCGGCGACCAGTTCCAGCCTCTCATCGAGGGTGGCGTAGAGTACTTCAAGTAAGGCGCGAGTGCGGTAACAGCAACGCTGCAGGTCAGCGCCGCGTGCGCACACAGGTTGCAAGCAATTTCTACCCGGTATCCATTTCGTGTGGATACCGGGTTTCTTGTGCGAAAGCGCTGCTAGTGGACGGGTTTCTCGCCAGGCGGGCGGTACGAGCTGGCGCGCGATCAGTGCGCGCCCGCCGCGCGCCAGGTGTACGCTTGGGTGCTCCTGGGCGCGCCTGATTTCTGCAAAGAATCTGTAACTTCTGCCTAAATAAGTAAAAGAATCGGTGGATTTGCCTGATTTTGTCAAAGAATCGGTGTCGCAAATACAGATTCTTTGCATTTTTTAGGCGGACTT
>OFCM01000350.1_pt1 | contig 16991 bp, 14 predicted proteins | sample 1520841 | NCBI WGS metagenome assembly OFCM01 (sample SAMEA2699037, study PRJEB24076) | metagenome | biome: Human gut stool | place: Spain | collected 2012-11-21 | reverse complement strand
GTGCGGCAACAGCACTTGGATAGCAACTGATTTGTTACTTGAAAGAAAACTTTTCGAAAAAACATTATCTTTTGCTTGGAATACTTTTTATTGATATTTTTAGTCGGATATACGGCGTTCAAAAATGTACCGGGCGAAGAATACCAATATGAGCAACTTTCGGAATTGCCCAGAACAATGCGGGGTTCGGCGGATTTTTTGCTTTTGTCAACAGGGCCATAATTGTACTTGATCATTTTTTGTTACGTGTCCAACTTCCCCTTGGCGTACATGGACAGGATTTTCTCCTCAATGTCCTGGCTGATGCTGGTTTGGTTCTTTTTCAGCACCTGAGGCTCAAATTCTCGTAGCAGCTCACGGGTGATGTTGTGGACATCCGCCTTGAGGGGTACGCTATCCATCTTCGTATGGTCGTAGCAAGGGCAACGATACCGCCCCTTCTCAAAGCTGGCTGTGCTAAGGTGGCAGCCAAAGCACAGGTGGCGGAGCATGGTGATCCTGCTCCCATGGATGTGCATTTTCTGACCGCATGTAGGGTAGACAGAGGTCTCGTCCCGCTCCAGCTCTCCATGCAGCAAGTAGACCTCCCGGCCAGACTGGGCCACCTCTACGATGGTCTTGGAGTTACACAATCCACTTAGACCAGACGGCAAATGAATGTACTGCGTGGCGGAGCCTCCCGTGATGTTTGCTTCGAAAACTATACCAGCACAGGAGCCTCCACACATACTCCACTTCACATCAATCCCACAAGAAAAAAGATTGAGCCAAATTTTTCTCAGTGGGCCACCTCCCCGTTGTTTGTGGGGTTGGATACGGCCCAGCGCACGGTGCTGCTGCAGGATTTGAGTGCTGGGCAAAAGGAGTACGATAAAGGGCAGACGATCCTGCGTACCGGCCAGTGGGTGACTGCGCTGGGGTTTGTGCTGCGGGGTGGGGCCAATGTAGTGCGCCGAGATGCGTGGAGCAACAAGAACGTTCCGGCTCATATGGGGCCGAGACAGGTGTTTGCCGAAGCCCATGCCTGTGTACTGGACGCGACGCTGCTGGTGGACATGACTGCGGCGGGGCCAATCTTCGTGTTGTTTCTGGAACCGGATCGTTTGTGGCGCGAAGACATGCTGGCCAACGGGCCGCATCTGCAATTTTTGCACAACCTTCTGCAGGCGGTAACTGCTAAAAATCTAGTGATGACCCAGAAAATCGGCCACATCACCCCGCACACCATTCGGGAGCGCCTTCTGTTCTAGCTTTCCTCCGAAGCCGTGCATCCGGGGGTGGATGTGTTCAACATCCCGTTCAACCGGCAGCAGTTGGCGGATTATCTGTGCGTGGAACGCAGTGCATTGTCCGGCGAACTGAGCCGAGCGCAGAGAGACAGTCTGCTTCGGTTTCACAAAAACCATTTTGAGTTGTGCCGTCCGGCGCAGAAACAGGTGCCAAAGATGCCTTGAAAAAGCGCGATTTTACGGTTTTTTTGCACAAGAAAGAAAGTTTGTGCATTCAGACCATGAAATTGGTCTGATTTTAGAAGCTTTGCACAACCGCTGGAAAGCACTTCCAGTAACAAAATTCTGCGAATAAAAAAGTAACAGTAAAAAATTAATGTCCGTAAAATCAAGGGTTTTCCATGGTTCGAGAGAGAAAGCCGTTCTTTTTTTCGAAAATCCGGAAACAAATTTACCATAAGATGCTTTGAAATTAGAAATTTTTGAAAAAAACAGTAATTTTATAAACGGAAGCTGTTCGCATTTAACAAGAAAAGCTGGTTTTACAAAAGGTTTTTTGTCTGGTATAATATAGAAAACGTTTACTGAACCGAAAGGGACAGAGCTCATGAGCGAAAACAGAAAATGCACCATTGTAGATGTGGCCCGGGCGGCGGGTACGTCCACAGCAACCGTATCACGGATTTTAAGCGGTAGCGATTACCCCATCAGTGCGCAGCTGCGGAAAAAAGTGATGCAGGTGGCGCAGGATCTCAATTATAAACCTAATTTGATTGGAAAAATGCTTCAATCGGGCGTGGGCGAAAAAGAGATCGGCGTGGTTCTGCCATCCATTGTCAACCCCTTTTACGGGAGCCTGATGTCTGCGGTGGAGGAAGAATGCGTTCAGCGTTCTTATGTGCCGATTCTGTGTCTTTCGCAGAACAGCAGCCGGCTGGAGTCGCAGCACATTGAAATGCTGGGGCAAAAACAGGTATCCGGAATTCTGCTGTCCTGCATGCACATGGACGAGGCGCTGATGGACAAGCTTCGCCGGCTGGAGATTCCCTGTGTGCTGTTTGACCAGACCTATGAGGAATATCCAGGGCTCAATGTGGGGTTTGACTTTTACCAGGGCGGCCTGCTGGCCACCCGCTATCTGATCCAGTGCGGACACAGGGATATCGCTTTTGCCAGCGGTCCCATGGACCGGCGCAGCCGTAAACAGCGCTTTGAAGGGTATAAGGCGGCTCTGCGGAAAAACGGGATCCGGTTCAATTCCAAACGGCTGCTTCTGTACGAAGGTTCCACGGACGCAGGCGCGGAGAACTCGGAGTTCCGCAACGGATACGAACTTGGAAAGATGCTTTTACAGGGCGAATGCCTGCCGGACGCAGTGTTCGCCATCAATGATATGACGGCCATCGGCATGATCCAGTGTCTGAAGATCAATGGCGTGTATGTGCCGGCGGATGTTTCGGTGATCGGATTTGACAACATCTATATCAGCGATTTTGTGGAACCCGCGCTGACAACCATCAGCCAGCCATCGTATGAGATGGGCCGAAAGGCTGCCCGTATGCTGCTGGATGCCATCGAGCAGCCCGGATGCGCCCAGGAAAACGTAGTGATGGAACCGACGCTCGTCGAGCGGCGATCCGTGAGAAAGGTGTATAGAAGGTTAAGGAGGTAATCGCTTTGATTGAAAAACAGTATGACAAAGTGGATCTGAAAATTTTTGATACGCGCGCCGAAATGGGCCGTGTGGCAGCCGAGGAAGCCGCTTCCTGCCTGCGGGAGCTTCTGGAGAAAGAGCCGGAGATCAACTGCATTTTTGCGGCTGCTCCCTCGCAGTCGGAGTTCCTGGAAGAGCTGTGCAAACAGCCCGGCATCGACTGGACCCGGGTGAACGGTTATCACATGGACGAGTATGTGGGACTGTCGCTGGGCCACGAAAAATCCTTTAATCATTTCCTCAGCGAATCCATTTTCAACAAGGTCCCGTTCAAGAGCGCGAATCTGATCGATGGGTCCCGCCCGGTGGAAGAGGAAACGGCCCGCTACGGCCAGCTGCTGCGCAATGCTCCCACCCATGTGACGTTTATGGGCATCGGTGAGAACGGACACATCGCGTTCAACGATCCCCCTGTGGCGGACTTTGAGGACAAGGAAGTCATTAAAAAGGTAAAACTGGATCTGGTATGCCGCCAGCAGCAGGTGCATGACAAATGCTTTGACACGCTGGATGAAGTGCCCGAGTATGCACTGACCGTGACGGTGCCCCGCCTGATGGCCAGCCAGTATATTTTCTGCATTGTGCCGTCTGACAAAAAACACGATGCCACGGTGGCGGCTCTGACCGGCCCTGTGAGCACGGCCTGCCCGGCCAGCATCCTGCGCCGTACGGACAATGTGCGTATGTACATCGATAAAGCCTGCGCGGGAAATCTGGCGAAATAACACAATGCCTAAAAGGAGGAGAACATGAAACTGAAGTCCCCGAACGTATGGTTCATTTTTGGTACAGTCCCGGTGCTGGTGCTGGACTTTGTTCTGGGCGCCTGGTTTGCCCGCGGGATGGTTTGGCTGAGCGTTGTGCTTCTCCTTCTTGGACTGCTTGCGGCGGTAGCACTGGTGCGGAAATTTATCGTTATGCCCAAACCCAGAAACCGCTACGGCACGCCCGAACCGTTTGCCCTGGAACTGCCCATCAACTGCAACGCGGAATTCTATCACTGCCCGGAAATGGCCAAATACGAATTTCTGCACCGTACAGTGGAAGTGGTCAGCCCGCTGTGGAACGGTAAAAAACCTTTTCAGGTTATGATCAATCCGACACTGGCGGAAAAATACGGGCAGGATTTTGAGAAAGTGGCGGTGGTGCGCGAACTGGAAAATTTCCGGCGCAAAAACAGCCTGAAATCTCTGGTGGGGTTGCTGCTCCCCGTGGAAGTGCTTGCGGCGGCGGTGCCGGCAGCAGTGGCTTTTGGCCCGCAGCTGGAAGCGGTGCTGGGATCCTTTGTGCTGTATTTTGCAGCGCCTTTTGCGGCGGTGGCGGCTTTTGGCGGCTGCCTGTATCTGTGGAACCGCACCATTTCCATCCAGGACAAGCAATTGGACGCTTTTTTACTTGGCTACTTTTCAAAGGAGCAAGTGAAACAGTATATTCAGGTAACTGAAAAAATGAATGCGGAAGGAGGGAGCGAAAAGAGTCGTGTATTCACAGAGCATTACCGGGATGACCGGCTGAAAGCTCTGGACACAAACAAACATTGAACCAAATCAAGAAGGAGGAATTCAAAACATGGCAGAAACAATGACAATGCATTGGCTCGACTGGGTAGTGGTCGCGCTGTTCTTTGTGCTGGTCCTGTGGGTCGGCATTCGGTCCGGCAAGAACATTAACAGTTCCACGGACTTCTTTGTTGGCGGCGGCAAGATCCCCTGGTGGATGTCGGGCATTTCCCATCACGTATCCGGTTACTCCGGCGTAGTATTCGTAGGGTATGCAGGCATCGCGTATGCGCAGGGCATGTCCATCTACTTCTGGTGGGCGGTCAACATCGCTCTGGCAACGGCCTTGGCTTCGGTGACCATCATCCCCCGCTGGCCGCGTCTGCGCCGCGCGCTGGGCATCGAGTCCCCGACGGAATACTTGCAGATGCGCTATAACCGCGCTGCTCAGTTGCTGATTGCCATCTCCGGTATCGGCAGCAAGCTGCTGGACGTTGCTGCAAAATGGACTTCCATCGGTATCCTGCTCCACGGCTTTACGGGTATGCCCATTTGGGTCGGCGTTATCGTCTCCGGCCTGATCTCTTTGATTTACATCGCCATCGGCGGCATTCTGGCCGACCTGTGGACCGACTTTATCCAGTTCATCGTGCAGGTGATTGCAGGCTTGGCTCTGTTCATCGGCGTTATCATGAAACTGGGCGACTATGGCCTGAGCATCTTCAGCGTGTTCAGCGCTCTGCCCGAAGCAAACGTGTCCGTGTTCAACGCCGGCCGCGGCCAAGGCTCTCTCAGCTGGACCCTGCTGTACTTCTTCGTTATTTTCTTCAGCTACAGTGGTGGTACCTGGAACCTGGCTGCTCGCTTCATTTCTACCAGCAACGCCAAGGAGGCCAAAAAAGCAGGTCTGTTCTCCGCAGCTCTGTATCTGGTTTGGCCGTTCATCCTGTTCTTCCCCATGTGGTGCGGGCCCCTGCTCTTCCCGGGCATGGATCAGGCCACTGCGGAAGCCAGCCTGTATGCAACTTTGACCAACACCTTCCTGCCGGTTGGCATGGTCGGCCTTGTGTTGGCATCCATGTTCGCCAACACCATGACCATGTGCAACTCCGACGCGAACACTATCTCTGCGGTGTTGACCCGTGACATCCTGCCCATCTTCAATCCGAAGATCCTGCAGGCCAGCGAACGCAAATCTCTGTGGTATGCGCGTATCACCACCATCATTTTCACTGCTCTGACGGTATTTGTGGCTCTGTTCAGTGACTATTTCGGTGGTGTTACCGGTCTGATTCTGACCTGGTTCTCCGCTCTGCTGGGACCGACGGCCATTCCCCTTCTGCTGGGCCTGTTCCCCGCGTTCAAGTACTGCGATGCGAAAGCCGCCATCATCTCCGTGCTGGCCGGCCTGGGCGTATTCGTACTGACCAAGATGGGCTTCACCATGGAAGCGGACATCGCGCTGATTGCTCCTCTGGCGGTATCCTTCGTATTCTATGCGGGCATCGGCTTGATCAACAAGTATGCCCTGAAAATGCAGGTGAAACCGGAAGTCGAAGACCTGATGGTAAAATTGGGCAAAGACGAATAAGGGTAAAAGAAAGGATCCCCGGCCGAAACGGCCGGGGATATTGTGAACTGAAATGGATATGAATGAACGGAAAGCGTTTTATGTCAGCCAAATTCAGGACAATTTCCTGCCGTACTGGCTGAAATTTGTCGACCGGGAACAGGGCGGCATTTTGAATTGCATCCACAACAACGGCGACCAGCGCCTCAGTGACAACAAATTCACCTGGTCCCAGGGACGCTGGCTGTGGGTGCTGGCGCGGGTGTACCGTCTGGCGAAACAGGGAGTTCTGCCCAAGGTGGACCCGGCGGAACTGGAGCCCCTGATGGATGAGACCTTCCGTTTTCTGGCGGACAAATCCATTTACGGGCCGGAGGACATCTGTTGCTATCTGCTGACGCGGGACGGCGAGAAACTGGTGGACGAGCCCACCGGCCGTTATGACGCCAGCATTTATGCGGACTGCTTTGCGCTCATCGGCAGCGCGCAGTATGCGAAAATGACACAAAACACCGAGGCGGCGGACGTGGCGCACCGGTTGTATCGCAGCATTACAAAGCGGGTGGAGCGCGGCGACTTCCTCACCGAGCCCTATCCCGTCCCCGATGGATATCAGGTCCACGGCATTCCCATGATTCTGGTGGACACCGTGCAGGAGTACATGGATATGCGCCGTTCCTTCGGCCTGGATGTGGCCGAGCAGGAATCGTATGTGCGCGGCAAGGTCCATTTCATTCTGGATGTGCTGTACGACGGCGACGGCTTAATCCGCGAGCATCTCTCGGATGACAAGAGCTATACCCGTCTGCTGGACCGGCACATCAACCCCGGCCACACGCTGGAGGACGCCTGGTTCCTGCTGGAATTCCTGGAGGAGTACGGCGAACTGGACAAATACCTGCCCCGTATTGCGCAGATCGCAAAGCGCACCTTCCACTTGGGATGGGACGAGAAATACGGCGGCCTGCTTCGGTTTGTGGATCGGGAGGGCGGCGCGCCCAGGGGTGACTGCATCGGCACACCGTATGAGGAGCTGGTGAAGGATACCTGGGACATGAAGCTCTGGTGGCCGCATTCCGAACTTCTGTACATCTTCTCGTATCTGTATCAGCTCACCGGCGACGAGGAGTTCGAGGCGCTGTATCAACAGTCTGCGGATTATGCCTTCTCCACCTTCCCCAACAAGGAATTGGGCGAGTGGGTGCAGATTCGTCAGCGGGACGGCAGCCCGCAGGACAAGCTGGTGGCGCTGCCGGTAAAAGATCCTTTCCACATTTTGCGCGACTTTATCAAAGTGGTGGAACTGTATGAGAAAGAGGGAAAAGCGGAATGAACATGGAGCTGGGAACAGCCAAGCGAGTCATCACCCCGCCTCGGCCGGTCCGGCTGGCAGGCTATGCCACCCGGACCACCCCCTTTGACAGCGTGCTGGAGGATATTTATGTCCGCGTGCACGACTATCGCTGCGGTTCGGCCCGGGCGGTTCTGGTCTACGGCGATCTGCTGTGGTGGAACAGTGAGTTTGTCGCCATGGCGCGGCCCTGCCTTGCAGCGGCGCTGGGGGTGAAGGAAGAGCAGATCCTGTTCACCGCTTCACACAACCACAGCGGCCCGGGTACCGGCGGCAACTTTACGCCTCTGCTGGAGACAGTAGACGCAGAGTACACCGAATTTTTGTACACGCAGGTGGAGACCGCCGCGTGCGCAGCGGCACAGAACGTGGAGCCGGTGCGCGGAACCGTGCACCGGGGCGAATGTGCCCTGAACGTGTACCGCCGGGTGCACACGCCCGACGGGATTGCCATGTGGCCCAACTACGACATGCCGGCCGACCATCATCTGACGGTGGTGCGTCTGGAGCGGGCAGACGGAACCGTGAAGGGTGTTCTGTTGCACTATCCCTGCCACGCAAACCTCGCCAACGGCAATGCGGTGCATCCGGACTATCCGGGCGCCGCGCTGCGTATGCTGGACGAGACGTTCCCCGGTAGCGTGGGCGTGTTCCTGCAGGGCTGTACCGCAGACCTGCGGCCCAACAGCGTGCTGGGCGAGCGGTTCGTACCGCAGAGCTATGAGGGCGTGCAGAATTTTGCACGGCAGTTCGCGGCGCATTGCGAGGCACTGCTGCAAAGCGAAGGCGCCGCGCTGGGCGAGAAGGTTTTCATCACCCGCACCACCCGACAGCTACCGCTGGACCAGACGGGTTTGGAGCAGTCCATGGAAGAGGCGAAAAGCGGAGATGAGGCGCACCGGCAGTGGGTGGCCGCCATCACCCGCAAACAGTGCTGGGACCATGAAACACTGGAGATCTCCCGTTTGGATCTGGGCGGGCTGACGATGTTTTTCTTCAACGCCGAAGTGGCGCAGAAGTATGCGGCCATTGCGCGTGAGCAGGTGCCCGGCGCGTTGAGCGCAGGCTATTGCAACGGCATGATCGGCTATCTGGCCACCGCGCGCCAGATTTCCCACGGCGGTTATGAGCCGGAGGGATCAGCGCTGTATTTTGCTCTGGCAGGTACCTACGCGCCTGCCATCGAATCTGTGATTGCCGATGGCGTTGGCGCATTGGCAAACGAACATTGAGAGGAGAACAAACAAATGGAACAGGGACTTCTGACCGATCTGTACTACGATGAAATTCTCAAGATCATCAACGAAATCCGCGCCACCGAGCGCGAGAACATCCTGAAAGCTGCCCGCATGATCGCGGACCAGGTCAAACAGGATAAACTGGTATATGTGTTCGGCCCGGGCGGCCATTCCAACCTAGCGGCCATGGAAGTGTTCTTCCGCGCCGGCGGCCTGATGCACATCAGCGCCATTCTGAACCAGGAGACCATGCTCAGCAGCGGCGCGCTGAAATCCATGCAGACCGAGCGCCTGCCCGGTTACGGCAAGATCGTAGTGGAAGATTACGGCATCGGCGAGGGCGATCTTCTGTGGATCGTCAATGCATACGGCATCAACTCCGCTACTATCGACGCGGCCCTGACCGCCAAAGCGCACGGCGCCAAGGTCATCGGCGTCAGCAGCCACGAGCACGCCGAAACCTGCCCGCTAGATCATCCCGCCCGTCATCCCAGCAAAAAGAATCTGCACGATGTTGTGGACTGCAGCATCGACTGCAAGGTCAAGCTGGGCGACGCTACGCTGGAAATTTCGGGCTTTGAGCAGAAGATCGGCGCTCTGTCCACCTATGCGAATGCCTACGTGATGAACTGCGTGGTCATCGAGGCTATCAACATGTTGGTCAACGAAGGCGTGAATCCGCCGGTCTGGCGCAGCGGCAACTGCCCGGGCGGCGACGAGTGGAACAACCAATTCCTGGAGCGCTTCCGCGGTGCGGTGCGCTGCCTGTAAAGGAGCGATCCCATCATGAAAACCTGTTATAAAAACGCGCGCATCGTCCTGCCGGACGCCGTCCGCGAAGGCTGTCTGATGACGGAAAACGACACCATCTCCGCGATCGCCTTCGGGCCGGGTGCCTGCCTGGACGGTGCGGATGTGACGGCGGATTGCCAGGGCATGTACCTGTCGCCCGGTTTCATCGACGTGCATGTGCACGGCGCGGGTGGCCACGACTTCATGGAAGGGGGCGAGGCCGTTTATACCGCGGCCCGCTGCCATATGCTGCACGGCACCACCAGCATTGTGCCCACCACCCTGACCGGAAGCCGACAGGATCTGCTGGATTTTGTGGACGGCTTCAATCAGCTGGATCTGGAGCGCGAGGGCTGCCCCCACATTCTGGGTCTGCATCTGGAAGGACCGTATTTCGCAGCCTCTCAGGCCGGAGCTCAGAACCCCGAGTATCTGCGCAATCCGCAGCCGGACGAGTACGAAGAGGTGCTGCGCCGCACGGACCGCGTCCGCCGCTGGTCTTTTGCGGTGGAACTGGATGGTTCGGACCGCTTTTTGGAAGCGCTTCACCAGCATGGCGTGATCTCCAGCCTGGCGCACTCCGATGCGGACTGCAAACAGGTGATGCACGCCCATGACATGGGCCTGCGGTGCCTGACGCACTTCTACTCCTGCATGACCACGGTACAGCGCAAGCATGCCTATCGTTACGCGGGCGCTATCGAGGCGGGCTATCTGCTGGATGAGATGTATGTGGAAGCCATTGCGGATGGCAGCCATCTGCCTGCAGAGCTGTTGCAGCTGATTTACAAGGTGAAGGGACCCCGCCGGGTGTGCCTGGTCACCGACAGCATGTGCGCCGCTGGCATGCCCGACGGCGAATATTCTCTGGGCGGCGTTCCCTGCATCAAAGAGAACGGCGTGGCCAAGCTGATGGACCGCAGTGCTTTCGCGGGCAGTGTGGCAACCACCGATATGCTGGTGCGCACCTTCTGCAATCTGACCGGCGCTCCGCTGTACGATGTGGTGCGCATGACGTCCCTGACGCCGGCTGAGATGCTGGGCATCGGGACTCGCACCGGGTCCATTCAGGTGGGTAAAGCTGCAGACCTGCTGGTATTTGATGAGGATGTGCAACTGAAGCACATTGTTGTGGCCGGTCGTACCGAATTTTCTACGCTGCAATGATAAGAGAACAGGGCGGGAGACGCAGGTCTCCCGCCTCTTTTGTTCAGAAGACGGCCTCATTTTCAATGATTATTTCATCCTCGGCTCTGATCCCTGCCACCATATTGGCGGCAGGAATAAAAATTGCCCATCACCTCCATGATATGCTCCCTTTATAGGCAATGTCATTAAGTTTGGCTTCAAAATACACAACAATCTTTTCAGGGTGCTTGTGTTTTTCTATCTTTAGCAGGGGGGACATATAAAATTTGCAGATAAAATTTTCCAAACGAGAAAAGTTTTCGTGCTTTTTGAATCACCATATTCCACACCAGTACGATCTCGAATTTATATGCGCTGCTGCCCCGTATTTTTATATTATAATCGTTTTTGGACTATAATCAAGAAGCGCGCAGAATGTAAAATGATTTTTACTTAAAATGTGCAAATAAGAATTCTGAACAGAGATAACAAGTTATAAGGGCGATGAACAGAACCATAATCCCGATTGCTTGTGTGCTCGCGCCAAAGAGCGCACAGATGTGGAACAACGGGTATGTACTAAGCCACTTCGCATTCGTTAAGCCGGAGATACTGAGCAGCGGCGGCAGAGAAAAAATGAGCAGCGACACAAACATTGCGCCAAAGGTGTTGCCAATCCGCTGCGAAAGAGCCAGCGTTACACAGGCCATACAGCTCACCGCGGCCAATCGAAAAAAAGTCTGGATTGCTGCCATTAAAAACAAAGGTATTTCCGGCGCGTTGTAATATTCGCTGATGCTGTAAACCGGAGCCATCCATGTGCCAAGCCCGTAGTCACGGATAGAGACCCAAAAGCGCGGCAAAAGGCTGAGCGCCGTTATTAAGCCGCATACAGTAAAAGAAAGCAACAGCTTGTACCGCACGGTGGCACGCCGTCCAAGCGGCGTTGTGCCGATGACTTTGATCATCCCCGTCTGCCGCTCCATTGCGAACAACCCGGAAAAACATACTGCGCATAGGATAGATGCCCAAAGCGTATCAGGCAAATCCTGCGTGTCGTATTGATCGAACAGCTTCAGCCAGCCGGATTCATAGACCATTTCCATACGAGGTTTTTCTTTCAACATCTGAGCCTTGTAAATAACACGCTGGAATACATTCATTTTCTGCTGCAAACTGGAGTAACCCTGCATCATTGCCTGGTATTCCTGTGAAGTGACCTTTTTCGACATTAACGCAGCATTGAGCTGGTAGATGGGGCGAAATTCTTCTTGCTGCTGCGAGAGCCAATCAACACTTTCATGTGTCAACGGACCTTCCACATGCTTCATGTAATATTGGTAATAGATCTCGTCCGCGTCGATGTAGCTTTCCGTTGTCACTGCGGTATAGACTTGAAACCCCGCAAATAACAAAAGCAATAATGCTGTGCCCTGCATCACCAACAGCTTGTAGGTTTCCTGACGCATTGGCGTCGTGAATGCGGGGATTTTACGCCTGAAAAGTCTTCTGCCTGTCCGACGTCCCGCTGCAGTAAAATAGTGACGGCTGAAAATAAAGCAGAATGCCAGCGCAAACAATATACCAAACAAAACAGCGGAAACGCACTCCACCAAAAGCAGAGGAATCGGGTGATCAAACCAATACAGATTGCGGTATCCGCCCAGCAGCTCATTGGTGCGCAGTAAACTTATGAGATTGGCGTATTTGATCACATTCAATCTGCTGGTGGCAGGGATAACAGATCGGATGAACAGGTTGAATACAATAAGAGCCAAAGCCCCCAACGCTCCCGTGAAGAGCCTTCTGGCAAACAGCATCGCCAGCATTACCCATATACCGCAGATGAATGCCGCCAGCCATTTCGTGAGAAAAAAACAGAACAGATATTGGCCGACCGTCAATTTCCATGTGCTGCGCATCAGCTGCGGCACACTTTGAATGGAGCGGTTCAATGGCCCCAGACCATAGAGCCCGCCGCAGTACAGAAGGTTGATGCCATACAGGCAAGCCAGAACAACTGCGAGGCTTGCGCCCAATGCCAGCAGCTTTGCGCCAGCGGTATGCAGCCTGCCCGCTGGAGTAGAACGCACCAGCGCGAGCAGACCGTTGTCCCGCTCGGCCCGGACAAGCACCGTGGCAATGAGCAGCATCGCAAATACGGTTACGACATCCGTGAGTTCAAAATCCAGCGCGGTCATGATGCCTTTTTGCGGATAATACTGAATGGACGTACCGCGCATATCCCTGAACGCTTCATCTGTGACACGGATGTTTTCCATGTCGTATCCGCTTTTGCTCTCCGCGAAAATAGAGATCGAGGAAAGCTTCCGGGCTTTCTGTTCGATGGATGTCAGAAATTCTTCGTATCCGTTTACCTGCTCAAATTCCAGAACGATGGTATTCAGAAAACGGTATTCCTGTGCCAGCGTTTCCCCGTACTTCAGAAACCCGCCTGCTTCATAAATATCATAATACTGTTCAAAATCATCGGCGTAGGTTTCGCGGAGACGTTCGTCTTTTTGACCGTTGTTGTATGCTTCTGTGCGCAGGATGTTATAGATATGGCTTAATCCCTCTGTGCGGGCCAGCTCTTCATGCAGAAAGTCATCCATATCCTCCATGCTCATGCCGGAAATCTGCTGTTCCAACTTTCGATAAGCAGAGGAGGGAACATTGCCCGGCGTATGGCCCGTGCCGAACCACAGCAAAAACAGGTTGGCGCCGAGCAGCACGGAAAACGCCAGAAGAAAAAAACGGCTGTGCCACACCTTGCGCAGCTCAGCGGAAAGCAGGCGTGTCATGCTTCGTCCTCCCCGAAAATGGTGAGGTAGACATCTTCCAGTGTGCCGCCCGGTGCGTATTTTTCAATAAGCGCGGCAGGAGACGCCTGGTCCACAAGTTGTCCTTCCTTGAGCAGCAGGATTTCACTGGCAACGTGCTCTACATCGCTGACTACATGTGTGGCAACAATAATGATGCGGTCATGGGCGAGTTGGGCCAATACCTGACGCAGGCGTACACGTTCTTTCGGGTCCAATCCGGCGGTAGGCTCATCCATGATGAGAATCTGCGGCTCACCCAACAATGCGGCGGCAGCAAGCAGACGCTGTTTCATGCCGCCGGAATAGGCTGCCAGACGTTTTTCCAATTCACTGGAAAGGTGTACCAGCTCTGCGACACGTTGTACTTGTAACGCTGCATCACTCCGGGGAATTTCTTTGAGTGCTGCTATGTACAGCAGGAAACGGCGGCCTGTAAAACTGTCATACAGATTCTGCTGCTGCGGCATATATCCAAGGACGCGCCGAAATTCCCGCCCCATGCGCAGGACATTTTTACCGTTCCACAGTACCTTTCCGCTGGTAGCGTCCAGATTCCCGGTGATGATATTCATCATGGTGCTTTTGCCTGCGCCATTGGGCCCCAAAAGGCCGTAAAGGCCCGGGCCGAGAGTGAAACTCACTCCGGCCAGGGCCTTTTTAGTTGCTTTTTTAGCGCTGTATATTTTGGTGAGAGACTGTAGTACTAAGTTACACGGTACGTTGTACACAAATACCACCTTCTAGTATTTATTTTGCAAATCTTAAGCAATAAACAGAAATTCTACAAAATTGGATTTTCCTATGATGAAATCCTCTTTACTAATGAAAGCGTATTGGTACAGTAGAAAGCATGCACAAGATATCAATTCGACCGAATCAGTGCCCTCCCTATATTCACTGCTCTGGCCCTGACCATGTCCCTTTCTCGTTCGTTTCCTATACAATTCAGTACGAATTTGCTCCCATTTCTTCCCGATTATAAAAATGCAAGTTGAATTACTTCTGTTAAGCAGAAAACGAAATGGATTCAAGAAGCGCTGACAACTGATGTACAATTTCACTTTTGTTATATGCGAGAATTGTTACCATTCTTTTATATCCCCGTTGGATACATAAAAACCAGAAGCTGTTTGATAGTTAGAACTATCTTGTACTTGAATATCAGTGTATGCTTCAAATTTTAATGCTTCGAGAAATTACAAATATGCGGGAGTGGAAATCCATTCCCGCATATTTTTGAACTGCAGCAGTTTAAATCTTTAAAAATTCCTATTTTAACTTCTTTATTTTGGAAATGCCCAATCAACTATTTCTTGATAGTTAGGAACTCCTGACCAAAAGTCATCTTTGGCAATAAACGCATAGTTTGCCGTTATTGTATTTTGCGATCTTACTGAACCATTGGCTAACTTGAAATCAATTGTAATTTCTTGTTTACCGTTAACAACAAGAAACTCTTCTTTTGACTCGGCAATTATCGTGACACGTCGCTGTTCACCGAAATCATTATAAGAGAGCAAATCATTATAGATCTGCTGGGTATATAAATCTATTGCTAACCAATCACGTTTAATCTTCGCACTATTGGATGATACCTTCACAAATTCGCAAAGAAAATGGTTGTCCCATATAGGGCTTAAATTGGTGTTTTCCTGTGGTACCGTTTTTAAATCTGTATGAATTACTTTTGTCTCTGCCGTATATAAGTCAAAGGCTTTAAAGGCGCGTTCATTATAGTCAATGTAATAATAGTGATCGTTAGCAATAAGCCCCAACTGATCATTTTGTGTCCATTCCAATATATCTCGCGGTTCATCACCATTAATTGGAAACAAAATGAATTTAGTTTTTACGTTTTTTATATTCTCTAACCATTGTTCGGAATTAGGCTCACTTACTACGGAAAAGATATCAGTCTCCTTTATTATTATATTTTCTTTGCTTACCCCATATATCCAAACATCTCCGGTTTTGTAAGTTTCAAGCGGGGTCAATTCTTTCGTCGTGGTATTTAGTTTTACCAGACAAAGCTCATACCCGCTCCAAGAAGGATTCATACGCTGCATCATAAAATAGAGGTTTTCACTATCTGACACAAATGCACCAACTACAGAGTCCGTAGCTTTAAATCTATATATTTCGCGGCGATTTTCTCCATTTAAATCAATTTGCAAAATACGTGCACAGTTGGTTTCATTTTGATTATATTCTGTACTGTTTCCCCAAATCAATACATATATGTACGCCCCATCTGAAAACAATGAAGCTCCACCAGTGTAATCACCAATCCAACTGGTACAGGATTCAGTATCATGTGTGCATTCAGGGCGATTACATAAAAAAACACGCGTCTTGGATTCGAAATCGGTATATAGAATATTAACAGATGTCTCACCAGTGTATGCTATTTCATAGAATCCATTATCTGTTTGGGCTCCCGGATCAACTCCCATGACACTTGTAAGCATTTTGAGATTAATTTGTTCTACGTCTGTATGCGGATTACTTCTATCATAAGAATTGCTGGTGATTTCGGAAGTACAGGCTGTGAAAATCAAAATAACATATATAATCATTAATAAATTCAAAAATTTTTTCATTCACATGCCCCTATCTTTTCATAGTCATAAAATAGAACTCATTCCCAAAATCTTATTGAAATATCTGTCAATATGATACAAAATAGAATTTGCGCAGTACTATTACTCTCGTTGCCGCTATTGCGGCAACGAGAGTAACGATACATAGGTTAACGTCTTAAATACCAATGTTGTCTTCCTGCTGTAGAATCAGTAACTAAGGATTGCCATGCAGTAGTATAACCATACCCGTCAGAAAATTTGCTTGCCGCAGTGTCCGTAGCCGTTAAATATCGAGCACGGTCTACCATATAAATATAAGAAATTGCAGTATTAGGGTCTGATGGTGCCCAATCTTGGAGCTGAATTTTGTAATCCGACTGATCATTACTAGCCCAAGTAAGCACTGTACACGGATAGCTCCCTGCACGATAGACATTAAGTGCCAAAGAAGGTTGATCTGCTGGACAAATCATGTAATAACTAGCGTTATAGGGGAATCTGGCAAGTTTCCAATTCTGAGTCGCCATTCCACGATTGCTCCAAACATATACTGGATCATTGTTTCCTGCACTAGCGAAACTCGCGACGGTTAACCATAGGTCAACCGTATATCCATTTCCGATTTTAATCGTTTGTCCAATAGGCGGCATGCTCCTTGTAGTAATTTCGGGGGAGGCCTCTTCCGCTAGGACCGGTGCGGTTATTGCAGCTACCATGATAACGCAGGTTATGAGAGCGAACAGCTTTTTCTTCATAATTCTTCAACTCCTATCATTGTGTGATTGGTATTCTTTTATTACACGGACATTTCGCGCGCTGATGCCCATCTATCTAAATTGACATTGTGTATCCTAGTTACAGAATATATAAAAAATATATATTTGTCAATAATAAATGTATTGAAAATATTGATATTATGTTGTATAATATTGATGAACATAGGAGATAACACCATGGAGCAATCATCCAAAAAACGTAGTGGCACCGTGGCGGGCATGAAAGACGGCCTGAAAAAAGCTACGACCGATATGCTGGTTCTTTTTCTTTTGAGGCAAAAGCCAAT
>OFCM01000340.1_pt1 | contig 17459 bp, 27 predicted proteins | sample 1520841 | NCBI WGS metagenome assembly OFCM01 (sample SAMEA2699037, study PRJEB24076) | metagenome | biome: Human gut stool | place: Spain | collected 2012-11-21 | reverse complement strand
TACTTGTTCAGATTGAATAGCAAATCACTATTGCTGTAGTAAAAGAGGCCTCTCATGGTAATTGATTATGATGCTCTTTGTGACTCGTTAGATATTTCTTTTGATGCCTTAATGCGAGGAAGCAATTCTTATGCACGTGAACACGTAAAGTTACTTAAAAAGTATGGGAAAAAGCTTGATGTAAAGAAAAATATGGCTATCTACATGAGCCTTCCGAGTAATGAACAGGTTGCAATAATCCGCCGTAGAGAACTATATAAGTTCTACTCAGAGTATTTCACTTGGGATGGTCCCACTAAAAAAGCTGAGCAAGAACTTACCCCATTGTTAGAAAAATAAAAGCTTTAAATTTTGACCGCACTCCACTTTGTCAGCACTGGGACAATTTGTCCCAGTGCGCTCTTACTCAAGGAGTGATTGACTGCGTTCTAACAGCCGATTCCATTCCGAGGAAATGTCGTCGTTTAGCTCGAGCAGGTTTCTGGTGTCTCTCTCTGCGACGGCTTGGAGCTCTCTTGCTCCTTGCAATCCGAATCGCGCCCAAGCAGTGATATTCAGTTCCCCGAAGAACTTTACCCAGTTGCCCCAGGACGTTGCCGCGGCATGACCCAGATCGATCAGGCACATAGAGCCGACTCCAACCGTAAGCATTCTCTGGAGCTCAGGGCATTTTCCGACAGGAAGGCATTCTGCCCACGGAACGCCTGCGCCGAAGTGGCGCTTGATAGTGTATACAGCCCTTACGAGCAGCTCGTTTATCAGCACGGGGAAGGTCGTCGAAACTCCGTGCCTCAGATCGTAACCCTGCTCGTAGACCTGGGTCATGACGGTCGCGAATGACTGCCATTGGCCCTTCTCGTTCGGGAACTTCCCGAAGTTGCAAAGCTCGAAGAACTCCCAGAAAGGCAGAGGAAGCCCTGTTCCGCGTCCGCTGGCGCCACTGCTGCCAGCCACATCGGACATGCAGTGCCCGAACCAATTAATCGTCCCCGCAAAGACCTTGGCCGTTAGGGTCTTGCCAATCAGCTCGACTCCGTTTCCTGTTCCAGGAACGATGGCGATCTGACCGTTATTGCTATCGAAGAACGTCGAAGTGTCAGTGAACTGGTTGCAGATGGAGGCGATGAGGCCTATGAAATCGGGGTAGTGCGATGCCGATTTCGCATGGTGGTTCTTTGGGAGCATGTTTTTAATGACGCCTGCTGTGTCGGCCGACTTCGCCTGGTCGTATCCGACTTTGCACACCTGCTCCAACCTTCCTATGGCCGACGCGACATTGTTCTCGTTCCCGGGCTTCGGATTCCAAAGCGGATTGCCATTGTCGTCCTTGAGGGTCTTCGCGAAGCGCACTACAACTGCGTCAAAAAGGTTGTCAGAGGCTTTGCCTGCCAAGCCTTCGCCAGGCGTCCCGACGAAGATAACGTCCACTATTCCGCTGACGAGTCCGCAAGCCGCCGACAACGCATAATCGAGGGCGTCGCAGTCGACCCCTTTGTTCAGCGCCTGGGAGTACTCGAGGGCGATTTCCTCTAGTTTCCCTTCCGAGAGGAAGTCCTCGTATCTCACCGGCCTTGCAAGCATCTGGGATCTTACGATCGAATCGACCCTCTCGGCATCGAGGGTGTATCCGGATTCAAGAGCATCCAGGCACGCGTCGATGCCTGCTGTTTCGGCCTGGATAGCGCGCAACCTGTCGAGATACGGATCGCGCCTTGGTCCTGATGGCATCTTAGCTCTCCATGCTGGCGGCTATCTCCGCCTTCTGTGCAAGCAGGTTCGCAATCTGGAGCTCGATGCTGGCGATGTCACGCCTGCTCACATGCAGCTCCTCCAGCTGCTTGAGACGGTCCTTTTCGAGCTCGATTGCCTTGATGAGGTTCTCAGTGATCTCCTGCTTGGTCATATTGTCCTTCTGCTGCTGTTTGATGGCAGCCTGGAGCTTCTTCTTGTCATGGGCGGCGGTGATATTCTCCTTGACGCTGATTCCGACAGCTGCGGCGCTACCGCCTGCAACTGCACCCGCGGTGATGATCGCAGCCGTTCCAGCGGCCACGCCACCTCCTCCTGCTGCAATAGCTCCGCCGCCAAGCGCGGCCAAGCCTGCGTTTACCGCGGCAATTCCTGTCAAGCCTTGCATGCCGCCAATCGCCGCGCCGATTGCGGGAGCAGCCACTCCAGCGGTGACGGCGCAAATCGCAACGCCTGCCGCAATCGCCCCGACTCCCATGGCGGCCTTCGCAATCGTCGCTTTCTTGGAGACGTCGAATCCCTGCATCGCCATGTAGAGCTCGTACATGGTCTTCTCGGCCTTGTCCTCCTTGATGCCCATCGCCTTAGCGACCTTCATCATCGCCCTGTCCTCCTCGGCGAGCTGATATCCCTTTAGGTAGGTAAGCGCAGCCATCTCCTCAAAGAGCTGCTGACGGTACTCCCTTGATCCGGCGGTGGCAAAGGAGTCGATGGAGGCATCGGGATCATCGTTAATCTCATGCTCCATATAGGTAAGGGTGGACTCGTTGATTCCGAGCGCACATGCCGTGCCTTCAACGAGCGCCTTCTCGTCCCCGGTGTAGTCGGCATCGACTAGTGAGATGTAGTAGAGGCCCTTAACGAATCCGAGGCGCTCCTCCTGGCTGCCGACCTTCTTGCGAAGCTGGATGACAGCCTCGAGGGTTTGGTCGTCCGCATCAGCGACCATCATGTTTATCGGGTTCTTCTTGACTTCTTTGATACCCATATTTCCTCCCTATCGTCTCTGCTGAACGTTGGTTGGTTTTCATTATTCTACATATCCGGAACCGGCTAAAGACAAAACGCCCAACAGTTCCTAATTGCGGCCCTACTGGGACAAATTGTCCCAGTAACTAAAACTCCTCTTCGCAATCGTTGCAATGCCATTCCGGATCGTTACCCGTGATGCAACAGCCTCCGATATGTACGCGGCCTTCTCCTTCTCTTCTTCGGTGAACATACGGACTCCTAACCGGACCGATTCGGTCCAACTATTTGTCCGCACCCCTAAGCTAAATGATGAGGTAAGTTTTACCAGGTAAAGAGCTATACACTCTTCACGCTCAAAAATACCTAATACTTAAATATTTTCTAGAAATGCACAGCTAAAATGCTATTTATTCTGCAACAAAAGTGGTAGGGGCGGCGGGACTCGAAGCCATTACATCTGCTGTCCCCTACTCCTTCATTTAAGCAGGTCAAACAATATAAACTCTAACCCTCAATAAGAGCGTTGTCCCCATTTTGTCCCATGGTCATTTTGTCGAATTCTGCCTTAATGTCCTCTGCCTTAAAACGCACATAACGCTGTACGGTAGTAGACACTTGTGTGTGCCCAAGCATGCGAGATACCTTGGTAATCTCAATACCCGCATTGACGCACGCAGTGGCAAAGCTGTGACGCATATTGAGCATGCTGACTTGTGCGAGCTCGTGCCTTTGCGCGTACCCCGTCCAGCGTCTAGCGCACTTGTTAGGGCTTGCCCTGTGACCATATTTATTGACTACCACAGGACCGCTTGCACGCTTAATGGTCTTTAGGTACTCAGCAGCTGCCACACGCAGTGGGATATATCTATCGCTTGCATGAGTCTTTGGTGGCATGAGCTTATAGCCATTGCCCTCTGCAACGTAAGTCTTTCTCACATGGACCATGCGATTGTCTAGATCAATGTCTTCCCAATCGAGACCAAATATCTCACCTTTTCTGAGTCCAAGACTAAGCCCAAGCACGGCTATTGTTTTGAAGAGCTGGTTGTCTATCTTTGCAATGAACTCGTCATGCTCCGCAAACGTTGTAAGCCATGTGCCATTGTGCTCTTCTGGGTAGATGGTGCGCTCTGGGAAGTCATAGGACTGCGCAGCCACATTGATGTGAATGAAGCCATCTTGGATTGCGTAGTTGAGTATCTGTCTCAGCACATCCCTTGCAGTCTTTGCAATCTTATAGGTTGCGCATGAGTCAATGAGAGACTGCACATCTCTACGCTTAATGTCTTTGAGTAACTTGTGTCCTAGAAGTGGGTTCAGCCTTGCTTCAACTTCCTGCTTGTAACGTCTCACAGTCGAGTGTCTGAGACGCTTTTCTTTGTCAGGGAGATAATAGTCGTACATGAACTCTCGAAGGCTTAGATTGTCTCTCACAACCGCATCTATGCGAGCTTCCTCGTACCACTTATGTTCTAAGGCTTTGGCTTCTCTGAGCGTGTCTACAGTCTTAGAGTTGCGCTTACGTCTGCCATAACGGTCACGACCAATGTCAACTCTGACACGGTAATTCCCCGTTTTTGTTCTCTCAATCATTTATACTGGTACACACCTCTCTTTGTTGTGGAGTGGTTGCCCTCTGATTTGTCTTGGCGGACTCAGAGGGCTTTTTTGTTACTCCCCTCTTATGCTCTCAGTAAATAAGAGAGGAGATCTGCTATGGATAAGTACGAGATACATCTATCTGTCATCATCGTTGAGCTATCAGCAATCTTTTTCTTGCTGCTCACTAAGCTTTAGAATGCGGGCAGCATAGAGTACATGGGCTCTAGCGTTCTCAAACACACAATATGCGCTAAACAGGCAAACTGAGAGAATGACAAGACTAAAAATCACGCCAAACCAATCAAATGCAGCTAGATATTTAGGGATGTTCATCAAGCTTGATATTGCAAAAATTGCCATAAGTGCAGCAAATGCGAGACTGCCACATCCAGGATTGCTTGTACTTACTTGCTCGTTCTCGATGTCCTGGACATGGATATCAAGCTCAACATTTTGCGACTTCTTAGAATGCTTAGTAGCTGTCTTTTTAGATGCTGCTCTTGCTATGTCACTCACGCCAATAGTAGTTCTTTTGTATAGGAAGCTGTTGATTGCTCTCTTTGGATTCTTGATAAAGCCAACACCCTTCTTGCCATAAAAAGGATTTACTGCCTTTTTAAGAATCCTTGTCATTCTTCCTGTTGTGCGTGCCTTAATTGACTTATTAAGGCTGAATTTCCTAAAGCCAAACTTCATGACTATTACCTCATCTCGCTAGCTGCTTGGAACCATACAACAGTACCGATGACCTTAATCGACTGTTCGTTGCTAGTAATAAGGTCTTCAAACTCCTCATAACTGTCAGCGGTGAGCATAAGAGAGTTGTTACCTTTGTACCAACGTCTCATAATGGCTTGGTAATCTTCGGTTTCTACCACGACAATAGATCCATTAGAAGGTGTAATTGTTGGGTCTAAAAGAACATGAGAGCCTTCTGGGATAACGCGGTTCATACAATTACCTTCTACTTCTAACACCATTGCACTAGGGTGATTTTTAGCAATGTTAGAAGGCACATTTACAGTCTTCTCACACACTTCTTCATCTGCAAGTACTCCAGCATGTACTCTGCCTAGAGATACAAGAGGTAGATATGATTCGCCATTAGAGACCGCTTTCATCGCTCCTGGAATACTTGAGCGGTAGCAAGCGTTCATTCCGCCGTCTTCAATAATGTTGCTCTTGGAGATATTGAAGTGGTCAGCCATGCGCTGGATTGCCCCCATGCGTGGCTCAGAGAATCCACCCTCCCACTGAGAGACAGCACCTCTTGAGACACCCGCAATCTTAGCAAGCTGCTCCTGGGTAATCTGATTCATCTCGCGAAGCTTAATAATTTTTTCCCTGATAGCCATGAGGTTTCCTCTCAGCGTTAAGTTTTTTTAACATTTTACGTTAAAATCTCTTGACATACAATGCTAGTTTATCTAGCATACTAATCAATCAAATTAAATGCCTTGGAGAGGAGGTGTTGAGCATGAGACGAAATGAATCACTTTTTGAAGCCCGCAAAGCTGCTGGTATTACCATGCAGGAAATGGCTGATGAACTGGGTATTTCTCGTCAAACATACAAGAAAATTGAAGAAAATCCAGCCATTGCAACCGTTTTGCAAGCTAGACGTATCTGCGCTGTTTTGAGTCGCAGCTACGAGAGTATTTTTTTCGGTCGAAATGCTAGTTTAACTAACGTTAAATAGGTATTTTCCATCCTGCTTTTTGTGTACCTTGCAAACCGAATAGACGTAAACCGCTACAGGGAAAACAACAACACTTGCTCAGATTCTTGAGTTGGTGAGTACCTGTTGAAATAAAGTGAATGGCTAATGGTAGCCAGTAACGTTGCATGGTCGTAGTGATAACCATGTAGAACCTAACAGTTCGCCACGCTAAAGCGTGAAGAGCGTGCATAGACGCTTTATTGCTATGCAAAACCCAATCTAAAAAAGTTTGCCCTCACATTGTCCGACCAATGCAAGGGCTCTGTTCTCCCTGGAGGTGAACATATGAAGAGTATACCGCTTCAGTTTAAGAAGATTGCAGCAGGAGCTTACGTTGTCTCTCTTATGACAGGCGTTCTTATTGCTCTTGTATTTGCAGCTTGTGAGCTTGTAGGACCACTCGGAGTCCTTCCATTTATTCCAATCACAATCATCAATCTAAGGTGGGTGAAAGACATTGAGCGAGCAGACAGGGAAGCTCTTCTTAAGAGCAAGAGAAGTCGCAAATCTATTGGGCTTTAACACCGACAAAGTAAGAGAGCTTACGTACCGTGAGGAAGACCCAATACCTGCAATTAAGTTCCCACATTCAAAGCAGATTGTGTACTACCAGCCAGCAATCTACGAGTGGGCAGCGCACCAAAAACCATTCAATATCTAGGAGGAGATATGAACAAAGAAGAACGTGAGCTGTTAGTTGAAAGAGTTGCATTCCTAACGGCTCTACAGAAGAAGGTCAAGGAGCACCTTGACGCACACGCAACAGACAACCTGCGTACACAGCTTGATGACGAGTTGCGAAACCTCTACGTACAGATGGGAGTTTCCAAGTTAGACCTCAAAGTAAACGGCAAGAAGGTAGGCACCGTCTCTGCAAGGCTCTCAAAGCCAAAGGTTGAGGTTGTACCACAGGTTAAGAGTGTTGCTGAATTTGTTGACTGGATCATGACGAGCGATTCTGGCATTGATACGCTCACTCGTCTTATCACGCTCTACCCAGACAAGGTGCTTGAGTGTGCAACTCAAGACGGCGAGCTGCCCGGTGGTTGCGAGATGGTCAGACGTGAGGTGGCTGAGTCCTGGCTTGGTACCACACTCAGAGTTGACGCTGACAAGGTAGCGGATGCGTACCAAGGACAGCTACCGCAACGTATCTACGGACTTCTTGGAGATGGTGAGTAATGAAAGGCTATAAAGCGTTTCTGTCAGACATGACGACTAAACACGGTGATAACACTGTGTACGAGGTCGGAAAGACCTACGCTGTCGAGGGCGAAGTTAGGATATGCGAAAACGGTTACCATTTTTGCAAAAAGTGCGTAGACGTTTACGATTATTACAGTAAGCCTTGTCGCATTTGCGAAGTAAGCGTCACCGGTGCAGTACAGACGCAAGGAAATAAAAGTGTCGGTCGCAAACTTAAGATTCTGCGTGAATTAACTGCCGATGAAATAAGTAGTCTCTGCAACTCCGGCAACTGGAACTCCGGCAACCGCAACTCCGGCAACTGGAACTCCGGCAACCGCAACTCCGGCTACTGTAATACAACCGAGCCTACAATTCGCCTCTTTGACCATCAAACCGACATCACTTTTAGCGATTTCCGCAACTCAAGAGCTTATAACTTACTCTGCAATATACCGTCAGACTGTCTTACCTGGAAATATAGCGAGTATATGACAGACAACGAAAAGGCAGCACACCCAGAGCATGAGACTACCGGCGGGTTCTTGTGTCTCGAGAAAGTAGACCGTCAAGCCTGGTGGGAGAGCCTAAGCGACGATAGCAAAGCAGCGATTATCTCAATGCCATATTTTGACGCAGAAAAATTCTTTATTTGTACAGGCATTAAGGTTAACGGAGCTGATAACAATGCTAACTAAAGAAGAGCGTGCAGCAATCGCTGAGAGGTTGAAGAGCACGGAGTACATTACCAGCTCAACACTCTTTAAGGCTCTCACAGGTGAAGAAAAACTAAGCGAAACATCACATGTCAAAAGCCTTTGCATAATATGTAGCGTCATTCTTGGACTTTGCGACACATCAAACATGATTGAGTTACCGCTCGACAAAGACGGCGAAGTTATCAAGGTAGGAGATACGGTATACGTCGATGATGATGTGAAGTATAAAGTCGTTGGGTACATGATGCGCGGTAATGGCACAGAGGTTATTTTGGCAGCTGGCGCAGAACCCGTGTATACAAAAGAACCTACGAACAACATTACTCACAAAAAACCTGTAACAATCGCATCACTTGTCAAAGAGCTTACAGATATTGTTGCTGCAGATTATGGCACTCCTATGGTGGTTAAACGTAAGATATCTGACATCGCCGACCAGCTCGAGAGCTTAGGTAATAGCGATGACTAATCGTGAAGAAATAGCTGCAAGGCTACGTGAAGTTGGTGAAGACAATAATGATTGGTCTATGGGTGCTAATGCTGCATTTTTCAAAATTGACGATATTATCGGCGCACAATATAAGTCATATGGATTCTTCTTTAGCCGTCTAGCTGACCTTATCGACCCTACGTGTAATCCGGTTGAAGCTGACAACAACATCGTCTGTTCCGAGTGCGGAGCTGACCTGTATGACGATGACTTGTATTGTCCTCATTGTGGCTCAAGGGTTGTGAGAGGACTAGAGACGCTAGTGCAAGCCGTTGAACCATCAGATGACTATATCGACAATCAAACACTTGCACTGGCAACGTAAAGGAGGAGCGATGAATAACCAAGACAAAGCAGCTGAAGCGGTTAAGAAGCTTGCGCAGGTTGCGTACTTGACCGATGGTGAAGACATCAGCGATAAAGTCAAAGGCAAAAAAGTCTATTTGTCAGGACCAATTACAGGAATAAAGAATTACAAAGGCTTGTTCTTGTTCGCTGAAGAGATTGTCAGAATGTGTGACGCTGCACGGATCTTTAACCCAGCTTCGCAAATTCCAGACAGTCTTGGCTACGAGCAAGCAATGAAGCGTTGCGTTGCTGCGCTTGCTGAGTATGACACAATCATGTTGTTGCCTGGATGGTCTGTTTCCAAAGGTGCAAAAATTGAGCATGATATTGCGCTTGCTTGCGGGATGAGTGTTATTGACTTGACCAAATGCAGACATATTTACAGCCTTTTCGACACCGTTTATTGTGCTCTTCAGAGGTTGCTATGAGCAAGCAAAAACAGAAAGGCACAGCGTTTGAGCGTCAAGTCGCAGAGTATCTCGCAACACGCCTAGGAGCTGACATTGAGCGCAGAACCACAGCAGGTATTCACGACAGAGGAGACATCGCAGGAGTGTTTTTCCGTGGTCTTCCGGTAGTTGTTGAGTGCAAGAACTGCACGCGCATGGAGCTTCCAAAGTGGCTTAAAGAAGCTGAGACAGAGCGAGGAAACGCAGACGCAGAGTTCGGCTTAGTGGTTCATAAGCGCAAAGGAACAGGCGAGAAGTCATTCGGTGATACCTACGTCACAATGACACTTGAGACACTTGCAGCAATGATTGCAGGAAGTCACGAGCTTCTGCAATAAATCAGTATTTATTTAATTCCATATTTTTCAAAACCAAATAGAAAGGAGACTCGCATGGGTGCTGAAGACACAATTATTCTAATTTTCTGCATTCTCGCTGGTATTGCTTTTGTTATGAGCGCATAAATTCCCTATTTATCACAACCTAATAGAAAGGCTTTAACCATGAAGAAGTTTCTTCAATGGCTGGCTGTTGCTGTATTTGCGGTACTGGTCTTTGTTCCGGCTCTCGCACAAGCACAGACAGTACCAGTCCAGCTCACAGGCTTCCAAGTAACCAACTTAGATAAGCAACCAGTCAACTCAGTCGGCTTGCATTCCAAGTTCTACATGAACATTAACTGGGACGCAACAGGGCAGGAATTGCATAACGGCGATTCATTCGACATTGAGCTTCCAACCTTCCTGCGCTTCCCAGATGACGCAGCTTCAAGCTTCAACTTATACACGCCAGATGGTGAGGTTTGCGCAGTTGCAGAGATTAACCCACTCACTCAGACATGTCACGTAACCTTCACAAACTACGTTGAAGGCAAAGATAACATCAAGGGTTCTATTTGGCTGGCAACGTGGATTGGTGAAGATAACGGACTAGATCATGAAGAGTTGCGCATCGTTCAGACCTCTACTGGTCAAGTTGCGACATTTACCGTTCACACTGAGCGTCCTAACGTTCTCACGGGCGAGGTTATTGCTAAGTGGGGTGTAGCTGACACAGACACTGACACCATTGAATGGAAGGTACGCCTTAACGTCAACCAGATGAACCTTACCAATGTCATCCTGGAAGACTCAATCGAAGCTGGCTCTTACGTACCGGGTTCATTCAAGCTCTATCGAGTACATATGGACGAGTACGGCGCAATCGACAACTCCTACGGCTGGAATCCAGTTCAAATCGATGAGCCAACCATCAACGGCTCTACCTTTACTCTGAACCTGCACAATGCAATGGCTAACGGTGAGCAGTACTTCCTTATTTACCGCACCACTAAGAATCCACGCATTAAGAACTCCATCACGCTTTATTCAGCTGAGAAGCAGGCATCGAGTGTCTGGACTTACGTTGCAGCGGACTCCGGTGGAAACGGCAGCGGTGACAATCGTCCACAGCCAACAGAGCCAGAGACTCCACCTACTCCAGAGCCTAATCCAGGACCACAGCCACAGCCGACTCCACAAGACAGCGACCCAGAGCCACAGCCTAAGCCAGAGCCAGTAAAGCCAGCGAAGAAGGCTAAGAAGAAGGCTGTACTGCCTGCAACTGGCGATACCCAAAACGTTGCGGTTGTTGCTGGTATTGGAGTTATCGCAATTATTGTCGCGATGGTAATGAGCATGCCACTAAGGAGGGACTAATGAACGCTAAAGAAGCAGAAGACAGAGAGCGTCTCGAAAAGATGACGATAAAAGAGCTTAAGGCAGTTGCTAAGGACGAGGGTATCTCACTCGGATATGACAGCGCACGGAAAGCTAATGCGGTTGACACGATCATCTCATGGCGACGCTTTAAGGGCTGTTACATGAGGAGGTGCTAATGATTTGCCCGCGTTGTCTCAATGAAGGCTGGGGCAGCACTGCCTTTGACCTAGAGCACGATGAGCATGGATGGCGTCTTAGGTGTCCTTACTGCAACCATACTTCCCGCTACTACCCAACTCGTGAGCAAGCAAACATTGGCTTTAAGTTAGATGAAGCAGCTGAGCAAGATGAAGCAGCTAGAGCCAACTAAGTACGTTGAGCCCAACGCAGAAGATGTGCGACTCATTAGAATCTGGCGCATCGACTTTGACTCGGTCTGCTTTGGACTTTATACGTACACGCCAGCTCAATTCCATGCGGTCCACTCGACCGCATGGGACTTCTACCAACGCAAACCAACCATGAAGCACACAACAGCACAAGGCACAGAATACGTTGAGTTCTATCACGAATATGTCTGCGTCTATGAGTCACGCATGCCAGCGTTCATGGAGTGTGTCAGAGCCAATGGTTTGCACGGCAAATACCACGAAGCAGGACACCCGGAGAAAGAATACAAGTTTTAGAAAGGAGTAGATCATGGGAGTATCAGTACTCGTACTAGGACACTCTGGCACAGGTAAGTCAACCAGCCTTAGGAACTTTAAGCCTGGCGAGATTGGCATCTTTAACGTGGCAGGTAAGCCACTTCCCTTCCGAGGAAAGATGAGCAAAGTAGACCATCCAACCTACGCTCAGATGAAGCAGTCTCTCAAAGCTAACAAGCTCAAGGCATATGTAGTCGATGATGCAAACTACCTCATGGCGTTCCAAAGCTTTGCCAAGGCAAACGAGAAGGGCTACGACAAGTTCACCTCAATGGCAGTTGACTTTGAGCAACTCTTGGAAGCTGCCAACAACACAAACGATGACACAATCGTTTACTTCTTTATGCACCCTGACTATGACGATGCAGGAAGGCTGAAGCCAAAGACCATTGGCAAGATGTTAGATAACCAGCTTTGCATTGAGGGAATGTTTCCTATCGTGCTCATCACTGAGCGTGATGACACAGGCTATCACTTCATCACACAGACAGACGGCTCAACACCCGCCAAATCCCCAATGGGAATGTTCGATGAGCTCGTAATTGACAATGACCTCAAAGAGGTTGATAGCACTATTCGTAGCTATTGGGATATGAAGCCAATCGCTTAATTCCCTATTTATTTAATCCACTATTTTTAAGGAGAAAATCATGAAGGCATTCGGTAATTTTGACAAGGTAGTTGCTTCTAACGGCGGTGGCTCTTCCATGCTTGAGCCTGGCGGATATGTTGCAAAAATTGTACGTGTTAAGGACCACACAGACGAGAAGAAGCCATATCTTGAGTTCGTCTACGACATCTGGAACGCAGAGACTAAGTCATTTCTCTTCGCACAAGATCTTGCAGACACTTCCAATGACTGGAAGCACTCATTCCGCATTTACTTCACAGGCACAACTGACTTCGGCAAGCAGCGTTACAAGGCTCTCACAGAAGCAGTTGAGAACACCGCTCAAGGCAAGGGTGCCAAGGTATTTGTCTATGAGGACAAGGACAACGCAGAGCAGACGCTTGTTGGCAAGCTTCTGGGCGTTGTCATCCGTCATCGCTCATACGTCAACAGCGAGGGCAAGGTCAAGACAGCCGTTGATGTCAACGCATTCATTCCAGGCAAAGACGCAGCAGAAGGCAACTTTGACCAGAAATACGCAGAGCCATACGAAGCTGATGGAGTCGCAGAAGCACGAGCAAACGCTGCTAATGCAGTTATTGACGCTCCTGCGCCTGCCGTTGAGCTTGCAGACGAGGATATTCCATTCTAGAAGCCATGAGGTAAGAGAGGAGGTGGCACGTGGCTGATTACACAGATGGTCTCGGATGGGCGAAGCTGGATACCACAGCTGCGTGCCATCTAGCAGACATAATCTCAACTTTTACGGGGAAATCAAGAAGCGGTAGAACAAAAATGTTGCTCTACTGCTTCTCTCGTATGAGGGAGTACAAGACTGGTCCTTCATTCCAGGTTGGCTACAGACAACTAGCTAAAGAGTGCAATGTATCAGAGAACACAGCAAGAGCCTTTTTTAGCTTCTGTGAAAGAGAGTACATCTTCAACATCGTTGAGAGTCAAAAAGGCAAAACGCCCAAGCGTACTTTCTATTGGCTTGATCCAAACGATGAGAGGTGCGTTGTTCTAACCACTCACCCTGCACCAAATAACCCCCATAAAACCACTCACATGTGCGTGGAAAAACAGGGGGTAATTGGGGCACATAAAGATACAGAGTATCAGAGGGAGGAAAGCTCTAAAAGCGACCTTTCCTCCCCCGCTTCCTACGTCTCCGCTGACGCTACGACGGAAGCGGGTCAGATGACAACAGAAGTTCATTTCTTGCGCACTGAAGACGTGCAACCACGAGAGGACGCAATAGAAGTCCCGCAAGCTGAGTTTGATGCACAAGAGGAACGCTTTAGACAAGGCATCCAAGAAGCACTTGACAATATCGAGCAGTCAAAAGCAAGAAAAATTGACTGGGAGTGGCACTTGTATAGAGAGTTACATAAGCCAGTAGCGGGTGATGGCGCATGACGTTTGAATATTTGCGCCAGCTCAATCGTCCAAAGTATGGCTGGGGAGTTGAGTGCTATCTCGCTGCCAAAGAGCCACTCAAGACGCACACAATCGCAGATGATGCGCTCTCAGGCGGTCTAATGCCAGGACTCACCATACTTGGTGGTGTGGCTTCTACGGGTAAATCCTCGCTTGCAGTACATATCGCAACTGAAGTGGCAGAGAGCGGTAAGCGCGTTATCTACTTCACTCTGGATGATACATGGGGCAATATCACCGCACGCTCAATGAGTTGTTGGTCAGTGAAGAATCAAGGACGTAAATGCCAAGGGCTCACAGTTGTCCCCTTTGAATGGTCAACGGTCATTAAAGGTCCAGGCACAGAGTTACAGCTGCCAGAAGGACTCCAAAACCTTTCTGCGTATGCATTCAATGCCAGGCACTCCAATGCTGTACTTGCTGACGCAGCAATCTACGAGGATATGGTCGCACCTAATCTTGCCATCCTGGACAACGTATCAACCACTACAGGAATAGAAGAGATCGTGCGCACTGTTATGGCAGATGGTGATAAGCCAGACCTCGTCATCATTGATTACATTCAGCAGTATCAGACAGGCACTCCAGACATTGACAAGCAAGAGTACACACGAGTCTCACAAGTTGCTACCAACCTTCAAATGCTTGCTTTTGATACGCAAATACCATTCCTTGTGCTTTCTAGTCTAATGAAATTAGACGCAAAGGATGAACCTTCCTTGGACTGGTTCCGTGGCTCTGGAGTTGTAGGTTATGCGTCTTGGGCAGCACTGATACTCACGAAAGGTGAGATTGATACTCCTCAATTCAAAGAGGTAGTACTGCATACGGTTAAGAACAAAGCAGGTAGAACTGGCATTTTAGTACCCGCCAAGTTAAAGGGCGCATATTCAACATTTATTCAGAATGGAGGTGTTTCTATTGCCTAAACAGGTCAAATATCTTCTATGCCCATTCACAGGCTCTGAGTGCGCTTCTACGTGTGCCTTGGCTGGAGTTATTGACGATAAGAGAGTTTGCGCCTTAGCGTGTCTCTCAGATAGCGATAAAGCGATATTTAAGCGAAACGCACATGCTCCAAACATATCGAAGCGAGAACTGGAAAAGATGGCATTGAGAGAGCGAGCAGAGATGACTCGCTCTCTTTATGAGAAAGGAGAATTGAAGTGAACGGATTTAGACGTAGCTATGAAGAATTAGATCACTCCCCCTTCACGGCTAAAGAGATTGCAATCATTGAGCGAGAAGTACCGAAGCATGGACCTACATGGTCAGGCTTCAAACGTCTTATGCCTAATCGCTCAATCACTGACATCAAAGTGTTTGCAAGGAGTAAAGGACTCAAGAGCACAACAAGTCTCACACGCTCTCACAGAATTTGGAGCGAGAAGGAAGACGCACTCATCGTTGTAATCCTAGAGACACTCTCTAAGAAGCTTCAACGTGAGCCACAGATGGTTTGAAACCATGCGTACAGACTATTCACGCAGAGGGAGAAGCTCAATGAGCAAGCGTAGAAAACAAGATAAAACATTTATTTCATCTCTTTCATCTTTTAAGAAAAGAGGGAGACGAACATACCAGTCCTGGACTTGGTCAGAGCTTGAGACACTCTGGCGCAACCCCTCTATGACTGCCAAGGAACTACACGAGCTTATTCCAACGCATTCCGTGCAAGCAATCACCATGGTGCGCCACCGCTACGGAAGGTATCGCACAGAAGGCATTGTGCCTTTATGCCAGAAGTGTGGGCAGCACCCAGTGTGGGTTGATGCGGAGGATGCTAAGCGTTGGGGGCTTTGCAAGGAGTGTGCGCTTGATGAGCGTGAGTACCTGAGAAAGCACACGCAAGAGCTTGAGCGCAAGCAGAATTTGGAGCGTCAGCTTGCCTTTAAGATGAAGAGGAAGAAGGAGCGAAAAGCAAAGGTCAAAGGCATTGAAGACGCAACCACTCACAAACGCAAACCATGAGAAGTATGTGCTCGCTAGAGTTGCTGGCAAGAGCCAGCGACAGGCAATGCTGGAAGCTTATCCGCACCGTTCAAAGTGGAAGCCAGATACTGTTGACCAAGCTGCTTGCAGGCTTGAAGCTGACAGCAAGATAAAAGCAAGGCTTCAAGACCTCCAGGAACGCGCTTCAAAGAAAATAACTATTACCCGTGCTCAAGTCTTAAATGGCATGGGTAAGACGTTCGCAATGGCGCAAGAGTCTATTGCAGACTCAGGTGTAAATCAGACTGCAGTCACTGCCATCTCTTCCATTGGCAGGACACTCTTAGACGCAATTCCAGAAGATGTGGAAGAAGAAGAGAAGCCATTCGTGGCAGACTTCGCCCTTCTCTTAGCACCACCGTTTCTCTCCTTGCATCGTGCAATAGCGCAGGACGCAGGAGGTGAATGGTGGCTAAGGGGAGGGCGTTTTTCTTTGAAAAGCTCTACGGTCTCTTTAGAGATCATGCAGGGACTCATGGAGCATAAGGACCGCTCAGCATTCATCATGCCAAAGATTGGCAAAGATATCGGTGACGGTGTATTCGAGCAGATGCTCTGGGCGATTGATAAGCTCAACATTCGTGACGAGTGGAGAGCTTCTAAGAGCCCGTACAAACTCACACGCCCCGCAACTGGTCAAGTCATTACCTTTCGAGGTGGTGACCATACGCAGAAGACAAAGGCTATCAAGGCACCTAATGGCACATACTACGCCTATCAGTGGTTCTCTGAGGTAGACCAGTTCAACGGCTGGGGCGAGCTGAGAACCGTTATGCAGTCTGTCACTCGTGACGCTCCGGAAGGCTCTGTGTACTTCCGCTTCTTTGACCACAACCCACCACGCTCTCGCGATGCTTGGGTAAATGAGCACGTCTCTACCCTGCTCTCAACACACCCGGAGCGCGTTATCGAGTCAAGCTACCTCGATGTGCCACATGAATGGATACCAGAGCAGGTACGCAAAGACGCTGAAGCACTTAAAGAGCTTGACGAGGAAGCATATCGTCATGAGTGGCTAGGTGAGCAAGTAGGCTTTGGCTCTGAGGTCTTCACCCGTGTTGAAGTGAGAGACATTACGCACGAAGAGCGCAAAAAGCTTGAGTATCACTATTACGGTGTTGACTGGGGTTTCTCACAGGATCCATTTGCCTGGGTGAAGATTGCCTATGACGCAAAGACCCGCACGCTCTACATCATGGACGAGTTCGTAAAGTGTGGACTCTCAAACCAAGATACCGCTGAGCTCGTAAGCGAGAAGCTGGGCAATGCGCTCAAAGATGGTGAAGACATCATTGAAGACGCTGAGCCATACGCCACGGTGTGGTGCGACTCAGCAGAGCCAAAGAGTATTGCTGACTTCAAAGCCAATGGCATTAACGCTCGTGGTGCTCTCAAGACAGGGGCGCATAACATTCACAACTCAATCAAGTGGCTGCAATACCGCACAAAGATTGTGATTGATTCCAGCTGTACAACTGCAGCACGGGAGTTCAGCAATTACTCATATGTGATGACAAAGGACAACCAGCTCACAGGGCAGTTGCCAGACGCTGACAACCACACTATCGACGCTGTGCGTTATGCGTGTATGACGCTTATCAATGACAGAAGCTTGACGTAAAGAGAAGGGGTCTCACCTTGTCAAAAATTACTATCCAAAAGCCAGAATGGGCACTTAGATACCTAAAGAAGCGTAAGTTTACGCCTGACACGTCTATGGACAAGTTCGGCAAGCTGGTCTCATCCGACATCCAGAAGCGCAACGATTGGGGAACC
>OFCM01000329.1_pt1 | contig 18278 bp, 16 predicted proteins | sample 1520841 | NCBI WGS metagenome assembly OFCM01 (sample SAMEA2699037, study PRJEB24076) | metagenome | biome: Human gut stool | place: Spain | collected 2012-11-21 | reverse complement strand
CAGAGATTCAGCCGCGGCAGCTGGCGCAGCGCGCTTCCCGTTGTTAAAAAAACGCGGCCGACGCGCCGACACACAGAGATTCAGCCGCGGCGGCTGGCGCAGCGAGCTTCCCATTGTTAAAAATTGTTAAAAAAGGAGAGAGGGTATGGACGGACGTTTGCGCAAGCTGGTGGAGGCCAGCGAAGCGATTGTATTTTTCGGTGGAGCGGGCGTGTCGTGCGAGAGCGGCATCCCGGATTTCCGCAGCACGGACGGGCTGTATCACCAGGAATACCGCTGGCCGCCGGAGGAAATTCTGTCCCACGATTTTTTCGAACGCCGGCCGGAGGAGTTCTTCCGCTTTTACCGCGACAAAATGCTGTACCCGCAGGCGGAGCCGAACGCGGCGCACCTTGCCCTTGCGCGGCTGGAGCAGGCCGGTAAGCTGAAAGCCGTCGTCACGCAGAACATTGACGGCCTGCACCAGGCGGCGGGCAGCAAAAACGTGTTGGAGCTGCACGGCAGCGTGCACCGCAACCACTGCACACGCTGCGGCGCGTTTTATACGCTGGACGACGTGCTGCGCTCCGAAGGCGTGCCGCGGTGCGGCTGCGGCGGCGTCATCAAGCCGGACGTGGTGCTGTACGGAGAAGCGCTGGATGAAACGACGCTCAACGCGGCTGTGCGCGCCATCCGCCGTGCGGACCTGCTGCTGGTAGGCGGTACGTCGCTGAACGTTTACCCCGCGGCGGGCCTGCTGCGCTATTTTACAGGCGCCGCGCTGGCGGTCGTCAACAAGACGCCGACCCCGGCAGACGCCCGGGCAGACCTGGTGATCCAGGCCTCTATCGGCCGCGTACTGGGCGGCTTTGAGGACTGAATTGTAAAAAAACAAATAAACATACAAAAAATGTTTTAAATCACTTGCTTTTTTGTGTAATATGCATGTATGATAAGAATGTAGATTTTCCACAGAACGGAGCGAGTGGAGATGCGGGAAACAGAGAATACGGCATACGCACGCAAAAGGGAATTTTTACTGTGCACCGACATCTGCGGCAGCGCGCTGGACACGCTGCGCAGCCGGCAGGAGCAAGCCTATTGCCCGGCGTTGGTAGAGGTGTTTGAGCTGGAGGAGCACGCGCAGGAGGCGCGGCGTGCCTGGATGTCTGTTGCACTGGAAAGCCGCCTGCGCGGCGGGAACCGGTTCCGTCTGCTGTCACAGGCATGTGTGCGCATCGCACAGCAGGGGGCCGCCGTGCCGGGGCTGGACGGCATTCTGCATTGGGTGGAGAGCGGCAGCGAGCTGACGCACGGCGCGCTTGCGGCCCGCGTGAAGCGCGGCGCGGGCCCCGCCCTGGCGCGGGCGCTGGCCTGGAGCCGGGAGGTGAACCGCCGCCTGACGGCCATGCCCAAGGAGTGCGCGCCCTTTGCCGCGGTGGAAGGCTGCCTTGCCGCGGTACGCGCCGTGGCGGACGTGGTGGCCATGGGCACAGGCACGCCTGCGGCGGTAAGAGGCGAATGGACGCGGGGCGGCTTGTCCGGCTATACGGACGCGGTGTTCGCCGCGCCGCAGGACGGCAAGGCGGAGGCGCTCATTCCCGTTTTCGGCGCCGGATACCTGCCTTCGCACATGCTGGTGGTGGGCGATACGCTTGGCGACGCGGCACTGGCCGCGCAGGCGGGCGCGTTGTTTTTTCCCATCCTGCCGGGCCGCGAGGAAGCGTGCTGGCAGCGGCTGGCCGAGGAAGGCTTCCCGAAATTTTTGCACGGCAGCTTTGCGGGCGCATACGAGGACACGCTGCGCAAGGCCCAGCGGTCGCTTTTGCCCTAGGCGAAGCGGCCGGCGGCAAAACGGCGCATTCGATAAACGGCAAGGAGGAACGCCCCATGGACGGCAAACGGCGTGCGGACATCCGCCCCGGACAACAGGTGGAGATCGTACTTAAAAAAGACCAGCCCACCGGCAGGCGCACCCGCGGTGTGGTGCGGCGCATCCTGACAAACAGCCCCACCCACCCCCACGGCATCAAGGTGATGCTGGAGGACGGGCAGGTAGGCCGCGTACAGGCTGTGCTGGACGCGCCGGCTCCGCAATGAAAAAACCCCAGCCTTTTGGCTGGGGTTTCAGACTGTCGAAAAAAGCAAAGAAGTAAAAGAAAAGTCCAGGGAAAAAGCTGGCGGTGGCAAAGCCATGCATCTTTGCGCAGCAAAGTGCAAGCCACGCGGCGAATGCCGCCAAAAAGGGGTGGTGAACCCCTTTTTCATTTAAAATGACCCCGCGCCGTGCGCGGCGAACGGGGCCAAAGGCCCTGTTCGTAGGCAGCTTGGCGCAAAAGCTGCGCTTTTGCGCCAAGCTGAAACCCCAGCCTTTTGGCTGGGGTTTTTGAATGGAGCGGATTACGAGGCTCGAACTCGCCACCTTCTGCTTGGGAAGCAGACGCTCTACCAGATGAGCTAAATCCGCGGAGCATTTATTATTTTAATCGCTTCGCGGCATTTTGTCAATGCATTGCGGGCAAAAAATAGAGCGGCACGCCGTTTTGCCGGTTATTCTGAAAAACCGTTTTTCAGTGCGCGCACATAGCGGGACGCCTTGGCGATCTGCTCATAGCTGAGCTGGCGGATGTCATCCACCAGATTAAACGCATTGATTTTTTCCTCGCGGTACATCTGCTCCAGAAAACGGTGGTATTCTTCGTCCAGAACGATATCCACCATGCGCTTGCCGTGGGCGCTGAGCGAACGGAACTTGCGGATGCGTTTGATCTCCTCCGAGCTGAAGATCTCGCTTGGATGGGTGTTCAGCAATTCGTCCAGCGAACAGTTCAGCACGCGGGTAATGGCTGTGATCGTCTCCCAGGTGGGGTTCTGATTTTCTCCAGAAAACAATTTCGACACCGTGCGGTACGGGACGCCGGACTGCTCGGCGATGCTGACGCAGGAAAGATTGCGCACCTCGCGGATCTCATTGAGCTTTCGAATGTTCATAAATTTCTCCTTGTCCCGCAATATTTGCCTTTTATGGTAAGTAAATATTACCTTAAAAGGTAATATTTGTCAATGATAACAGTATTAAGAAAAAAATACGTGTTTTTTGCCAATATGAATTTCCCTATTGTAATGATATGATTACAGACGCTGCACATCCTGCGGCATTTTCATTTTTGCCTGCTTGTGTGCGTGCAGCGAACACAGGAAAGGTGCGGCTGCTTTATTTTGTCGTTTTGTTTTTGATTTTGTCGATTTTACAAAAAATGGTATTTTTCACGTCTGAACTGCGATAAAATAAAAGCGTAGATTTACCGCGAAAATAAAGGGAAAAGGGGTTCATTTCGGGTATGAGGTATACGGTGGTGTGCGAGTGTTCGTTCGATGATGTGAATGGGGAATATGCCACCTATGCGCTTGCCTGGGGCGAGGCATGCGTGCATGACGTTTCGGTGGACGCGGCCTTTGTCCAGCGCGTGGCGGACGCGCTGAACGGCCAGGACGTACCCCCCGAGCATGTGTACAACGTGCTGGACAACTTTTATGGTATGGGCGAAGCCGCCCCGGTCACCCGCCGCTGGTGGGAATGAACGGCAGGCAGCAGCCCGCCCCGGCCCCGTTTTGGGGGTTTTGCACAAGTCAGCTTGCCAAAAAAGGCGGGCGAAAAAGCAAAACTTCAGGAACATTTTACGAAAATTTGACAGCGGCATTCCCTTTGTGCGTCCATTCGTTGTAACGCCGCCGACACTGTGCTACAATAAATGACAGTGTGAGCCGGGCGTGCAGGGCGAAGGCGCGCTTGCCGTGCGGCTCTGGGAACGTGAAATTTTCCTGGAGGCGAAACAATGACGTACACGCGCAAGAACAAAGGCGTTTGCTCTCTTTCCACTGAAGTGACGCTCACAGACGACGGCGTCATCGAATCCGTTACAGTCGTGGGCGGCTGCAACGGCAACCTGAAAGGCATCAGCGCCCTGCTCACGGGGCTCAGGGCGGAGGACGCCATCCGGCGCCTCAAGGGCCTTACCTGCGGCAGCAAGCACACCTCCTGCCCGGACCAGATCGCGTTGGCGCTGGAAGAAGCGCTGGCAAAATGAACCATCCATAAGATACCAGGAACATCAAAAACACGGGCCGCGCGGCCCGTGTTTTTTTCGGCTTTGCACGGCAAAGCCGGAAAAACGGCCGTGCGGCCCGGGACGGGCCACGGCCTTACGCTCAAAAGCGCCGGGGCACAGGAGTGCCCGGACGCGCAAAAAAAACACGGGCCCGGCAGCCCGTGTTTTTTTCGGTCCGTTTGCGGCCATACTTCCCCTGTAAAGGAGCGTTCGGACGGATGAATTACACTTTCAGCGGATTTTCAAAGGCGGGCAACGCCGTGGTGCGCGGCGCCATTGCGGCGGCGCAGGACATGGGCCATACTTACGTTGGCACCGAACACCTGCTGCTGGCGCTGGTGCGGGACGACACGGGCGAAGCGGCTGCTTTTTTGTTGGAAAGGCAGGTCTACGGCTATCAGGTGGGGCGGCTGCTGCGCGAGCAGGTGGGCTGCGGCAGGCGCACGCGCCTTTCCCCAAGGGATTTCACGCCCGCGCTTTCCAAATGCGTGGACTGCGCGGTGATCGAGGCCAAGGCCGTGTCCGACGGGAAGGTGGAGCCGGTGCATCTGCTGGCCGCGCTGCTGGAGGCTCCGGCAACGGCGGGGCGCATTCTGGTGCAGCTTGGCGTGGAGCCCGCCGCCGCGGCAAAGGAATGCGGCCGGCGCATGGGCAAGTTCCCGCTGTTCCAGCAGACGCCCCGGCCCGTAACGAGCCCCCGGGGCGCGGCGCGCGCCGCCGAAAAATACGGCAAGGACCTGACGAGCCTGGCCGAGCAGGACAAGCTGGACCCGGTGCTGGGCCGCGACAGCGAATTGCTGCGCATGGAGCAGATCCTGGTGCGGCGGCGCAAAAACAACCCCTGTCTGGTGGGCGAGCCGGGCGTAGGCAAGACGGCTGTGGTGGAAGGGCTGGCCCGGCGCATCGCCGCGGGACAGGTGCCGCCCCAGCTCCGGGGCAAGCGCATCCTTTCGCTGGACATCACCAGCCTTGTGGCGGGCACCAAGTACCGGGGCGATTTTGAGGAGCGGTTCAAGAACGTATTGCTGGATGTGCAGCGCGCCGGGGACGTGATTTTATTCATCGACGAGGTGCACGCCATCGTGGGCGCGGGCGCGGCGGAGGGCGGCATCGACGCCTGCGGCATCCTCAAGCCCCTGCTGGCGCGCGGGGACATCCAGCTCATCGGCGCAACAACGCGGGTGGAATACCGCCGCCACATTGAAAAGGACGCGGCGCTGGCCCGGCGCTTCGGCGCGGTGGAGGTGGAGGAGCCGGGCCAGGAGACCGCCGTGGAGATCCTGCAGGGGCTTGCGCCGCGCTACGCGGCGCATCACGGAGTGGAGATCGCGCCGGAGGCTGTGCGGGCGGCAGTGACGCTCTCGGCGCGGTATCTGCCCGAACGCTTCTTGCCGGACAAGGCGCTGGACCTGCTGGACGAGGCGTGCAGCGCGGTGCGCATCGAGGCTGCGGAGCGGCCGGGAGGGCCGGAAAAGCCCGCCGTGACGGCGGCGCACATCGCGGCGGTGGTGTCGCGCCAGAGCGGGGTGCCGGCCGAAAAGCTGACGGCGGCCCAGACGGCCACGCTGGCGGCGATGGAGCAGACGCTGTCCGGCCGCGTGGTAGGCCAGCCGGACGCGGTGCGCGCCGTTGCGGGCGCGCTGCAGCGCGCCCGGCTTGGGCTTGCCAGCACGGCGCGCCCCATGGGAGCGTTTTTGTTCCTGGGGCCCACGGGCGTGGGAAAAACAGCGCTGGCCCGGGCGCTGGCGGACTGCTGCTTTGGCAGTGAAAAGACGCTTTTGCGCTTTGATATGAGCGAATATATGGAAAAGCACACGGTGGCACGCCTGCTGGGCGCGCCGCCGGGCTATGTGGGCTACGGCGAGGGCGGGCAGCTGACGGAGGCCGTGCGCCGCCGCCCGTACAGCGTGGTGCTGCTGGACGAAATTGAAAAGGCACACCCGGACGTGGCGAACATCCTGCTGCAGATCATGGAGGACGGCGCGCTGACCGACAGCGAGGGGCGGCGTGTGGACTTCACCCACACGCTGGTGATCCTGACGTCCAATCTGGGCGCGAAGCACCTGGCGGGCCAGCGCGCGGCGCTGGGCTTCGGCACGGGCGCGCCGGGCGAGGGCGCGCGGGCCGAGGTGATGCGGGAGGTGCGCGAGCATTTCAGCCCCGAGCTGCTGGGCCGCCTGGACGAGGTGCTGGTATTCGGCCCGTTGGCGCAGGAGGACCTTGTGGCCATTGGGGAAACGCTGCTGCGGGAGCTGGAAGCGCGCGCCGCGCAGCAGGGCATCCGCCTGGCGCACACGCCCGCCGCCGCGCGGCTGCTGGTGCGTGAGGCATACGAGCCGTCCTCCGGCGCGCGCAGCCTGCGCAGGGCCATCACGCGGCGGGTGGAGCAGTGCCTCGCCCAGCAGCTTCTGGGCGGCGTGGAGAACGGCGCGGCGGCGGATTTTCTGCTGGACGCGCCGCAGGACGTTCTGTCGCTGGCACGGCGGTGCGGCACTGCTGCAAACGCAGCGCAGGGCGGCGTGCGGGGCGGAGGGGAAGCGGACGCGCCCGAACAAAACGCGGCGGCCCCGGCCCCGGACACGGTACAGGCGTGCAATTTGTGAAATGCGGCAAATGCGGGAATGGAAAAGCGGAAGGCCAAAGGCCTTCCGCTTTTGGTTGTATTTTACGCCCGGCTTAAGCGTGTTGACGCAGGAAGCCATCGCCCGGAAACAAAAATTTTTGCGCATGGCCTCGTTCGGCACACTTGCAGGCCAAAATCATGGCCCGCCTTTAGGCGTGTTGGCGTAAGAAAACATCGTCCTTGAAGCGGGAATTTCCGCGCATAGCTTCGTCAAATCGCCTTGACAACCACAAAGGGTGCCTGCGGCAATTTTCCTTGCTCTGCATCGAAAATTCCCGTTTCAAGGGTGCTGCGCAGTTTTGGCCCGGCGGTTTTGGATGTACAGTGCGCGAAAAAAGCCTGGCAATCCTTTGTGGATTGCCAGACTTTTTGAGTACGCTGTGCGCCAAAACCGTCAGCCCAAAACCGATGTTTTCTTGCGTCAACGCGCCTTTTGACGCTGCGCGTCAAACCGTCCGGCCCAAAACCGATGTTTTCTTACGCCAACGCGCCTTTGCGGCGGCGCTGAATAAACAGCGGGACGGCGGCTTCCAGCAGCGTCAGGCCCAGCGCAAGGGAAATATAGAGCCATACGCTGCTTTGAGGGGCCTGCATTCCGGCAATGCAGCGCGCGTCCATGATCCGGTCCTGCGTCTGAACGGAGACCTCATACAGGCCGGAACCGCTCTGAACCTGAGCGGTGTGATAAAGCCTGTCACCGGGAACGGCGGCGTCGGTTTTTTCGTCGATGCGAAAGCGGGAGGTGTAAAGGCTCCAGCTGACGCCCACAAGGCGCGTTTCGCCGGTGCTGTTCCGGTAAAGCACCCAGTCCGCGTCCGATTGGCCGAACAGCCGCGCAGAACCGCCCGCCCTCGTGTGCACGTCCAGAAGCTCGCAGCCTTCAAAATAGGGCAGCCGGGCCAGCCGCTCGGCCGTCAGCGGGCCCGCCTGCGGGAATACCGCCAGGGAAACCGCCGCTGTGAGCAAAACGAAATTCAAGAGAAAAACGCCGGCCCACAGGAGCACCCGGCCCTTCGACGGCGCGCGCTTTTTCTTCTGCGGGTCCCTTGCTGTTGTCATCCTGAGCACCTCCTGATACAAATGTGAACAGCGGTAAAGCTGCTTCTTGACTGTATCATACCAAAAAGCAAAGGGCTTGCACAGCACGCCGCCGGAAAACCGTCGCCTTGCCCAAGAAAAGCGGGCGCAGCTTGGGCAAAGCGGCGGCCACCGGCGGTCAGCCGCTGCAAACGGGTTGCACTTTTGCCTCCTTCGCCGTATAATAAAAAGAATCTGAAATTTGTATAATTCTGGAAAAGAGGCGGCGGCTTTGACGGACTTTCTGGTAAAACGCTTTATCAAAAACAGCACGGACGTGAACGACCCTGCCGTGCGCACCGCTTACGGCAATTTGGCGGGCGCGGTGGGCATTTTCTGCAACGTGCTGCTGTGTGCGGCCAAGCTGGCGGTGGGCACGCTGTTCGGCAGCATCTCCATTACGGCCGACGCGGTGAACAACCTTTCCGACGCCTCGTCCAGCGTCATCACGCTGGTGGGGTTCCGGCTTTCGGCAAAGCCCGCGGACGACGAACACCCTTACGGCCATGCGCGCATCGAATATCTGGCGGGGCTGGCCGTCTCGGTGATGATCCTCGTCATCGGCGTGGAGCTGGCGCGTTCCAGCATTGGCAAGATCCTGTCCCCCACGGCCGTGGAGTTCAGCCTTGTCACCGTGGCGGTGCTGCTGCTCTCCATCGGCGTGAAGCTGTGGATGGCGGCCTTTAATAAAAAGGTGGGCAGGCGCATCGGCTCGGCCGCGCTGGAAGCCACGGCCATGGACAGCCGCAACGACGTGATCTCCACGGCGGCGGTGCTGGCGGCGAGCGTGGTCTCGGGCCTGACGGGGCTGGAGCTGGACGGCTGGATGGGCCTTGGCGTGGCGCTGTTCATTTTGTGGAGCGGCGTGGGCATCCTGAAGGAAACGGTCGATCCGCTGCTGGGAGAGGCGCCCAGCGAGGAGCTGACGGATTACATCGGCAAAAAGGTGATGAGCTACGACGGCGTGCTGGGCACCCACGACCTGATGGTGCACGATTACGGCCCCGGCCGCCGTTTTGCCAGCGTACATGTGGAGATGGCGGCGGAAAACGACGTGATGCAGAGCCACGACATCATCGACAACATCGAACGGGATTTCCAGGAGAACGACCACATCAGCCTCATCATCCATTACGACCCCATCCTGACGGGCGACGACGCGGTGGGCACGGCCCGGGAGTGGGTGAAGGAGCTGGTGCGGAGCATTTCGCCGGAGCTTTCCATCCACGATTTCCGCATGGTGCAGGGGCCGTCCCACACAAATTTGATTTTCGACACCGTGGTGCCGCACAATTTTCCGCTTTCGGACGCCGCGCTGCGCAAACGCATCCAGAGCCTTGTGGAGACGCACGACGCGGGCGAAACGAAATATTACGCCGTGGTCACCATCGACCACAGCTACGCGGCCATCCCCGGCGCGTGCAAAACAGACGGAAAGGAATGAGCCGCCCGCCTTTTGGGGCGGCCAAAGGATACGGAAAGGGAAGGGAAAGAACATGGAATTCAAAATCTCGGATAAGATGCGCAATATGAAGCCGTCGATCATCCGCGAGATACTCAAGCAGATGAGCGACCCGACGCTCATCAGCTTTGCGGGCGGGAACCCGGCGGCGGATTCATTCCCGGCGGAGGACATCGCGCGCTTTTCGGACGAACTGCTGCGGCAGGACCCTGTGGCCGCGCTGCAGTATTCGGTGTCGGAGGGCGTGCCCTCGGTGCGCGAAGCCGTGCGGGCCTTTGCCAACCGGCGCGAACGGGTGGCGAAGGAAAACGACGGCGTGCTCATTACATCCGGCAGCCAGCAGATCCTGGATTTCGCGGCCAAATGCCTTTGCAACGAGGGCGACGTGGTGGCTGTGGAAAACCCGGCGTTCCTGGGGGCGTTCAACGCGTTCCGCAGCAGCGGCGCGCGCCTGGCCGGCGTGCCGATGGAGGACGACGGCGTAAACCTGGCCGCGCTGGAGGCCGTGTTTGCCGCGCCGGAAAAGCCGCGCTTTTTCTACTGCATCCCCAATTTCCAGAACCCCACGGGCAAGACCATGAGCCTTGCCAAGCGCAGGGCCGTCTATGCGCTTGCGGTGCGGTACGGCGTGCCCGTGCTGGAGGACGACCCCTACGGGGAGCTGCGCATCGCGGGCGAGCCGGTGCCGTCCATCAAAAGCATGGACACCGAGGGCGCCGTTATCTACGCGGGCAGTTTTTCCAAAATTTTGTGCCCGGGCATGCGCCTTGCGTACTGCGTCTGCGACAAAAAGCTGATGGCCGCCTTTGTGGTGGCGAAGCAGTGCAGCGACGTGCACACCAACGTGTGGGCGCAGCGTGTATGCGAGGCCATGCTGACGCGCACGGATATGGACGCGCACATCCGGGAGATACGCAAAATTTACGCGGCCAAGGCGGCGCTGATGATGGAACAGCTGGATGAAAAGTGCCCGCAGGTCCGTTATACGCGGCCCGAGGGCGGCATGTTCATCTGGGGCACGCTGCCCGAAGGAGCGGACATGCCCGCGTTTGTGCGGGAATGCCTTGCGCGCAAGCTGGCGCTTGTGCCGGGCAACGCGTTCATGGTGGACGAAGAAGCGCCGTGCGGCAGCTTCCGCATGAATTTTTCCACCCCCACGCCGGAGAACATCGTGAAGGGTGTTTCCGTTATGGCCGGGGTGCTTGCCGCGCAGGGGCTCTGACATGCAGGCGGGATAAAAACAAACCAGAGCGGCGCTCCCTTTCAAAGAGGGAGCGCCGCTCTGGTTTTCTGCATCAGCCGGAGCGCACGGCTCACAGCGCCAGCTCCACGCCGCGGCCCGTGCGCTTGTACGGCGTGTAGCGGATGCCCACCATGTCGAACATCCGTTTGCTGGCGATCACGGAATCGGAATCCGCGTATTTGTCTTCGTAATAGATGACCTGTGAGATGCCGCTCTGGATCAGCGCCTTGGCGCATTCGTTGCAGGGGAACAGCGTGGTGTAGATGCGCGCGCCCTTCAGGCTGCCTGTGCCGGAGGCATGGTTCAGTATGGCGTTCAGCTCGGCGTGGCAGACATACATGTATTTGGTTTTCAGCGGTTCGCCCTCGCGCTCCCAGGGCATGTCGTCGTCGAAGCAGCCTGTGGGCATGCCGTTGTAGCCCATGGACAAAATCTTGTTTTCGCGGCTGACGATGCACGCGCCCACCTGTGAGGTGTTGTCCTTGCTGCGCTGCGCGGTGAGCAGCGCCACGCCCATAAAATATTCGTCCCAGGAAATATAATCCGTCCGTTTCAAAGCAGGGCCTCCTTGATCTGTGTATGATGTTTGCACGGGAACACCGCGCGTCAATCCGTCATGGGGCTGACGCCGTCCAGATAGTCCACGGCGGCCAGCGCGGCCACAAGGCCGTCGCCCACGGCGTTGGCCACCTGCAGCGGCTTGCCCGTCATGTCGCCCGCGGCGAACAGGCCGGGAATGTTGGTGCGCATGGCGGCGTCTGTTTTTACAAAGCCGTTTTCCAGCGCAAGGCCGGGCACCAGCGCGTCCGGCGGCGTGGCCGCGCGCAGGATAAAAACGCCCTGTACGGGCAGCGCGGCGCCGCCCACGCGCACGGCCTCCACGGCGGCCCCGCCCTCCACGGCCTCCACGCGCCCGGCCCGGAAGGCCACGCCCGCTTCCAGCGTGTCGGGCCTGCGGCCCGCGATGTAGGTGACGGAGCAGCCGATGCCGTGCAGGAAATTGGCCTCCTGCGGCGCTTCGGGGGAAAGCCCCCACACCGCTACCGCGCGCCCGCGGTACAGCATGCCGTCGCAGGTGGCGCAGTAGGAAACGCCGCGGCCCAGCAGCTCGGCCTCGCCGGGCACGGGCTTTGCCTTGGAAACGCCGCAGGCCAGCACCACGGCGCCCGTTTCCAGGATATCGCCGTCCAGGTTGACCATGAAGCGTCCGCCGAACGGCATGACGTTGCCCGCGCGCCCCTTGCGCAGCACAGCGCCCGCGTCCCGGGCGTGCTGCGTAAAGCGCTCCATCATCTGTTTGCCGGACAGCCCCGGCATGCCCAGATAGTTGTCCACCTGCTCGGCCTTGGCCAGCAGCGTTTCGCCGCTGTGCACCACCAGCACGGTCTTGCCGCGCTGGCGCAGGTTCAGCGCCGCCGAAAGCCCCGCTGGGCCTGCGCCGACGACAATGCAGTCAAAATTCGTTTCCATTTGTACTCCTTATCCGGTGTGGTCACAGCGCCACAACGAGCGTGCCGACGGTGATGAGCACGCCGCCCAGCAGCGTTTTGAGCGTGAGCTTTTCCCCCAGGAAAAGCGCGGCCAGAAGAAATGTGAGGATGAGGCTGAATTTGTCGATGGTGACGACCTTTGCCACCTGCCCCACCTGCAGCGCCTTATAATAGCACAGCCAGCTTGCCCCTGTGGCAAGGCCGGAGAGCATGAGGAACACAAGGCTTCTGCCGCCGATGTCCTTCATGCCGGACTGCGCCCCGGTGATGAACACCATGCCCCAGGCCATCACAAGCACGAAGATGGTGCGGATGGCCGTGGCCAGGTTGGAATTGATGCCCTGGACGCCGATCTTGCCGAGGATCGCCGTCAGGCTGGCGAACAATGCGGAAAGCCCCGCGTAAACGGCCCACATGAAAAAGCCCCCATTTCTTTGTGCGGGCGTGCCCGGCCGCACCGGGCGCCTTTGCGTTTATTATACAGCAGCACGGGGCAAAAACACAAGCGGCCGCGGCCGTTTCGGGCCCTTCCGCGCGTGTTTTTTTGCCGCCGGGCAGGAAGGCGCCCGCGCCGGCGGGGCAGGGGCGCTTCCGCAAATACGGCCGCCGGGCGCGGGCGCCCAAAGGCGTGCCTTCACGCGCCGCCGCGCCCGCCGGGCCGGGGCCTATTCCACATATGCGGGGACGGCGTTTTCCGGCATGGGGCAGGTGTAGCCGTCCGGGCAGCTTTGCGCGTGCTGCTCTCTGGCCAGGGCCAGAAGCGCGGGGTCCGCTGCCGCGCGCGCGCCCGCCAGCGCCATGGCTGCCGCCGCCGCCAGCATGCCCTTGAAGCCCAGCGGGCTGCAGCTCTGCGCGGCCATCTGCCAGGTGTGGCCGCCCGTGCCCAGCGCCCCGGCGGCGTAGTAGCACTGAGCCGTGGGCGCGCAGTAGCTCACGTCGCCCACGTCGGTGCTGCCGGGCTCGGCGGTTTTGGGGTCGTAAAAGAACGGCGCGATGCCGTCGTCCAGGTCCTTGCCCGCATAATGGGACAGCGGCAGGTCCGTGGCCGAGAGCGTGGAGGCCAGGTTGTCCGCGCGCTCCCCGGCGGAGAGCGTGGCGGCGAACTGTGCGGCCAGCGCCCGGTCGGCTTCGTCCCAGGCGGGCGCGCCCACCTCCCGCATGCATTGCCACAGCAGCTCGGACAGCGCCCTGTTGGGCACATAGTCGGAGAAGCCGTCCACCTCGCGGATGGTGAGCGCCGTGCCCGTCATCAGCGCGGCCCCCCGGGCCACATCGTCCACACGCCGCTTGATGTCCAGCATCTGGGCCACACGGGGCGCGCGGATGTAGTAATGCACGCAGGCGCTCTCCTGCACCACGTTGGGGGCGGCGCCGCCCACATCGCGGTAAGCGTAATGCAGCCGCGCCTCGGGGATGATGTGTTCCCGCAGATAGTTGCAGCCCACGTTCATCAGCTCGGCCGCGTCCAGCGCGCTGCGCCCGGCAAAGGGCGCGCCCGCCGCGTGGGCCGTGCGTCCCTTAAAGCTGTACAGCACGCCCGTCACGGCAAGGCAGCCCTGCCCGCTGACGTAGTTCGCGGGGCCGGGATGCCAGGCGAACACCGCATCCACCTTGTCGAAATATCCGGCGCGGGCGAAAAACACCTTTCCGCCGCCGTCCTCCTCAGCCGGGCAGCCGAAGTATTTGACGGTGGCGCGCAGGCCGGTTTCGAGGCAGTAGTCCTTCAGCGCCACGGCTGCGGCAAAGCTGCCCGCGCCCAGCAGGTTGTGCCCGCAGCCATGGCCTGCCGCGCCCTCGCAAAGCGGCGCTTTTTCAGCGCGGCCCGCCTGCTGGGAAAGCGCGGGCAGCGCGTCGTATTCGCCCAAAAAGGCGATGACCGGCCCTTCGCCGCCCCATGTGGCGACGAAAGCCGTCTCCATGCCGCAGGGGCGGCGCTCCAGCGCAAAGCCCTCGGCCTCCAGCGCGGCGCTGATGGCGGCGGCGCTCTGCGTTTCGCGCCAGTTCGGCTCCGCAAAGCCCCAGACGGCCCTGGCCAGCGCAATGGCGCTTTCCTTTTTTTGTTCCACCCATTCGGTGATGCGTTGTGCTTCATTCATGTTTTTCACGTCCTCTGTTCCGGGCGGCGCGCTGTGCGCCGCGGTATGCCTTGTGCCTGCAAAAACAGCCAAAAGCTATTTCTTAGAATACCACATTTTGCCGCGGAGGGGAACAGCCGCGCAAAGCGGCCGCCCGCGGTGCGCCGGGAAGGCCGCGCGGCCGGGCGGAAAAATATCCCGCGCCGGGGCGCTGTTCAAAGTTTAGAGATAAATGCGTGGTAGAATAATAAAGGAAGGAAGCATCACACGGCAGGCACGCCCCGCTGCGCGGGGCGTTGGGAAAGGCGGCGGGCCATGAAGGAGCTGTATCTCGTAACAGGCGCGACGGGCCATCTGGGCAATACCGTTGCGCACAGGCTGGCGCGCGCGGGCAGGCAGGTGCGCGCGCTCGTTCTGCCGGGGGAGGAGCACGCGCCCCAGCTCCCCGGGGGCGTGGAGGCCGTGGCGGGCGACGTGCGCAGCCCGGCCTCGCTGGAGGCGCTGTTCGCGGGCGCGGAGGGGCGGGACGTGACGGTCATCCACTGCGCGGGCATCGTGAGCATCGCCTCCCGGTTCGACCAGAACGTTTATGACGTAAATGTGACGGGCACAAAAAACGTGGTGGACGCCTGCGTGCGCCGCGGCGTGAAAAAGCTGGTGCATGTAAGCTCGGTGCACGCGCTGCCGGAAAAGCCCGGCGGCGCGCCGGTGTCGGAGACGGACGTGTTCAGCCCCGGCGCGGTGGTTGGGCTGTACGCCAAAACAAAGGCCGCGGCCACGGCCTATGCGCTGGCGGCCCGCGCGCGGGGGCTGGACGTCCGCGTCGTGCATCCCTCGGGCATCTGCGGCCCGTATGACTACGGCCATGGACACCTGACGCAGCTGGTGCAGGATTTCTGCACGGGCCGTCTGGCCGCGGGCGTGGACGGCGGTTATGACTTTGTGGACGTGCGCGACGTGGCGGCGGGGATACTGGCCTGCTGCGAGCGGGGGCGGCCGGGGGAGTGCTATATCCTTTCCGGCCGGTACTGCACGGTGCGGGACGTGCTGGCCATGCTGCACCGCATCACGGGCCGCAGGCGGGTGCGGGTGATGCTGCCGCTGTGGCTGGCCAGGGCTGCGGCGCCTCTTTCCGAGCAGTATTACAGGCTGCTGCGCCAGCCGCCGCTGTACACGGCGTATTCGCTGTACACGCTTTCGTCGGGCGCGCGCTTTTCCCATGCGAAGGCCGCGCGGGAGCTGGGCTATACCACGCGCCCCTTCGGCACGACGCTGGCCGACACCGTGGCGTGGCTGCGGCGGCAGGGGCGCATTTGAGGGGCGCGGCTGTAAAGTTTTTTTCCTGCCGTGAAAAGCCGGAAAAAGGGCGGCGGGCCACGCCGCAGGGGGGGATAAGCGGAGCAGGAGCGCCGTTTATCCCCCCTTGATTTATTTTTAAGAATTTCTTAAAATTGTGTAGTTGATTTGGTGTGTCAAATCGTCTTATAGATAGAGATGAAAGCCCTGCGGAAGAGCGGGCGCTCAATGGGGAGTTGTGCGGCATGCGTGTTTGTATCGTGATCCCGGCGTACGAGCCGGGCGGGGAGTTCGTTCCCTATGCGCAGGAGGTGCTGGCGGCGGGCCTTGGCCCGGTGCTTGTAGTGGACGACGGCAGCGGGCCGGCGTATGCGCCGGTATTCGCGGCGCTGGCGGAGATGGGCTGCACGGTGCTGACGCACGAACAGAACCGGGGGAAGGGCGCGGCCCTGAAAACGGCTCTGCGCTGGTACGGCGCGCATGAGGACGGCTGCGCGGGCATCGTGACGGCGGACTGTGACGGCCAGCATACGGTAAAGGATGTGCGCCGCGTGTGCGAGGCCATGGAGGCCTGCCCGGGCACGCTGGTGCTGGGCTGCCGTGATTTCGGCCCCGGCACGCCCGCGCGCAGCGCAACAGGCAACCGCGTCACCTCGGCGGCCATGCGCGTGCTGTACAACATTGATTTGAAAGATACGCAGACGGGCCTGCGCGGCATTCCGAACGGGATGCACAGGGACCTGCTGGAGGTGCGCGGCGAACGCTACGAATACGAGCTGAACATGCTCATCTACGCAAAGCAGCGCAGCATCCCGTATACCATCGTGCCCATCGAGACGGTGTATTTCAACAACAACGAGGGCAGCCATTACCGCACCGTGGCGGATTCCGCGCGCATCATCCACCAGCTGGGCAGCGGGCTGGTGCAGTACGCCATGTCCGCCGGGCTGAGCGTGGTGGTGGACGTGTTTGTATACTGCGTGCTGGTGAAATGGCTGCTGCTGGGCCTTCCGCTGGCGCCGCGCCTGTTTTTTGCGGCGGTCATCGCGCGCACGCTCTCCAGCGTGGTGAACTATACCTGCAACCGCCGTCTGCCCTATGTGCAGAACAAGAAGATCGGCCCGACGGTGGCAAAATACTACTGTCTGTGGCTGGCGCAGCTGATGCTGTCCTTTGTGGGCGTGTGGGCGGCGTGCACCGGGCTGCACATGGACGACATGCTGGCCAAGCTGCTGGTGGACGCGCTTCTGGCCGTGGCCAGCTACCAGGTGCAGCTTCGCTGGGTGTTCAGTGAAAAGACGCCGCGGCCGGTGCTTTACGGAAGCGGCGAAGCCATGGCCGCGAAGCGGACAACCGCACAGGGTGGTTTCGCGCAGCGAAATGCCGCGCCTGATTTTGCGCGGCAAACCCAAAAGGCGGGGCCGGTAACCGGCCAGCGCGGTTTCGCCGCAGGCGAAATGGAGGCGGAAGCCGACAAGTGCCCGCAGCACGCGGCGGGCCGGGAGGACGGCGGCAGGGGGGCGGCGCTGTGAATAAAAAGAAGATATACGGGCCGCTGGCGCGCTTTTTACGCGCCGGCGTCCGCCCGTTTTTGCACAGATGGGATACCTCCGGCGCGCAGAAAGCGCAGCCGCCCGCCGTGTATGTGGTGCATCACCGCAATATGTCCGGCCCGGTGCATACGCTGGCCCTGCTGCCGGACGAGCCGCGCCCCTGGGTGCTGCATGTTTTTCTGGACAGGCACGAATGCTTTGCCCAGTATTACGGCTACACGTTCCGCAAACGGTTCGGCTGGCCCGCTCCGGCGGCCTGGGCGGCGGCGGGGGTGCTTTCGCTGGCCGTGCCCGCGGTGGTGCGCTCTTTCGGAGCCATCCCGGTCTACCGCAGCCTGAAGGAAACGCGGGACATGATGGAGCAAAGCGCGCAGGCGCTGCTGCGCGGTGAGAGCATCATGCTGTGCCCCGACGTTGCCTACGACAGCGCCGCGCCGGCCACGGGCGAGATCTACAAGGGCTTTTTGCAGCTGGAAAAGCTGTACCATGCCGGGACGGGGGCGCATCTGCGCTTTGTTCCGGTGTACTGCGGGAAAACAAAGCGCATCGTCACGGGCGAACCGGTCTGCTTTTCAGACGGCGCGCCGTTCCGCACCCAGAGGGAGGAAGTGGCCGGACGCATTGTGGACGGCCTGAACGCGCTGGCCGCCGCCTGCGGCGAGCTGGAGCGGGAAGCAGCGGAAAAGAGCTAGGGCAACACCGCACAATTCACGGCTGATGCCTTAAGCGCCGCCTCGCTTGCGGATTTTCCGGCAACTGTCACAAAAATGCTGGTGAATACACAAAGTATTCGCTGCGCTTTTTGTTTAACCTGCAAAAAAATCTGCCGGCGCGATTCGACACCTGGAATTGTGCGGTATTGCTCTGGAAGAAAAAGGCGCGTTGCCGTAAGAAAACATGGTTTCCTGCGTCAATGCGCCGAAAGGGGGGGGAAGGGCTTTTTTCGGCGTCGATGGTTTTTAAACAGGGAGAGTCACCGGCCTGCCGAAAAAGCCTGAAAACCCGTTTCTCCGCCCGGACCCGCGCCGGACGGGCAAACACCTCTTACAGAAAAAAGGAAAATTTCGCGCCGCCGTTCTTCGGAACGGCGGCGCCTTTGCGTTTTCCGGAAAAACGGACGCGGAAAGGTTTATGCTGGAAAGCGGAAGGGGCAAACCTCTTTCAAAACAAAATAAAAGCAGGAGGCGTCCGGCATGAAAAAGGCAGACGGATGGAGCATGGGCCAGGAGGAACAGAAGAAAAAGGCATTGGAGGAAAAGCTGCGGAGGCGGGTTTACACGGCGGCGTTTGAGGCGGCGCAGCAGCGAAAGGAAAAACCGTGGCAAAGCTGGGACGAGGCGTTCAGCGAACGGCTGGCCAAGCAGCCGTTCA
>OFCM01000327.1_pt1 | contig 18306 bp, 10 predicted proteins | sample 1520841 | NCBI WGS metagenome assembly OFCM01 (sample SAMEA2699037, study PRJEB24076) | metagenome | biome: Human gut stool | place: Spain | collected 2012-11-21 | reverse complement strand
AATTGTGACTTGCATCTCTAACCAACGTATTTCTTGTTAATTTGAAGAACAGCGAAGTCATATCAATAAAGGCAATAATTGCTTTTTACTATATGATTCTGTCCTGTGATTCACATCGTTATTTTAGGAGATACGCCGGGGACTGTATGAATGTAGCGGAATGCCTTGAGAAAAAGCTTATGCCAATGGCAGAGTTGGTGAGTAAGAATAAATATCTTCTTACTATGCGCGACTCTTTTGCCATGCTCATGCCAATCCTTATTATCGGATCAATGTTTACGCTGGTAGGCAATCTGCCAATTCCTGCGTGGGTTGATTTCTTGAAGTCCACTACGATTCAGGGCAAGTCGCTTTTCTCGCTGTTGGCCATTCCTTCTGCCTGCACTGTTTCGCTCATGGCAATATTTTTGTCATTCGAGATTGGCTACAACTATGCTGATCAACTTGGTTTAGAGGATCGAGTTTCTGCTGGTATGGTTTCGCTCGTCAGCTGGTTTATTTTGATGCCTCAGGTGACTGAGTTTTTGCCCCAGGGAGCTTCTCAGCCATTTTTGGTGGAGAGCATTCCTCTTGCGTGGACCGGCGCGAGGGGCGTGTTTGTAGCGATTATCGTAGGCTTTTTGTCGGTGTCCATTTTTGGATTTGCTATCAAGAAGAACTGGGTTATTAGGATGCCGGAGGGCGTTCCTACGTCGGTTTCTCTTGCGTTTAGTGCTCTGGTTCCGATGGCGCTCACGTTTGCCGCAGTGTGGGCGATTAGCGTTTTGTTTGCACTTACCCCTTGGGGAGATGCGTTTACCTGCATTTATTCGATATTGCAGATTCCACTGACCATGCTTGGCGGAACCGTGTGGGCCTTGGCGATTGCTTACGTCATCCAGGGTATTTTCTGGTTCTTTGGCATTAACGGGTCAAACATTACTGGCCCTATTTTTACACCGATTTTGACCGCACTTACGCTGGAAAACCAGGCTGCTTTTGCAGCTGGAACCGCACTGCCCAACATTATCAATCGAGAGTTTGATGCGTTCTTTGCGCTGTTTGGTGGCGGAGGATCAACCCTCTCACTGTTGATTGTGATATTTTTGTTCTGCAATTCTCGCCGTGCAAAAGATATTGCAAAGATCTCCATTGTGCCTGGTATTTTTGGTATTAACGAGCCCGTCATGTACGGACTGCCGATAGTTTTGAATCCCATCATGGCAATTCCTCTGATTTTTACGCCGGTTGTTAACGTTTTAATTGCGTGGTTCACAATGAGCGCCGGCTTGGTGCCTCTGTGCAACGGTATTATGCTGCCTGGAAGTACCCCTCCATTGGTCTCGGGATTTCTTCTGTGCGGATGGCAGGGTGCTTTACTTCAGCTCGTATTGATTTTGATTGATATGGCAATCTACCTGCCGTTTATTAAGGCCCTGGATATGCAGTTTCTCAAGGAGGAAAAGGGAGCTGAGACAGAGCATGCAGTCTAGGCGCTGCGGAGACATACTGTGCGTTGAAGGCAGCTCTGGGTGAGCTGCCTTTTTCTATTTTCCATGAGAATCTCAATGTTATGAAAATGGCCCACCGCATTTCAGGACGCATTGCGTAGCCTTGGGTGGGCGCTGATGAACTAACTATAAACTAAATAGCAAGATTGTCTAGAGTAATAGGGTTGAAACTGTAAATTCTCTATAGCAATCTCTTCAAGCTATTTATGCAGGTTTATGTATATGATGTGGGTATCAAAGCGTTTCTCGCTAGCCAAGATTTGATTAAGTTGCGACGTATAAACGCGCCGGTAGATTAGTCGTTGCGTAAAAGTTTTGCGGGGTTGGGACTCGCGCTGTTTGCGGGCGTGGCTTGGCGTATAGTTATAGAGTTACAAGAAGAAATATTGGCGTGATACAAGGCGTTTTTACGCCGAGAAGAGTGTTTATGCTTGCTATAAAAAATGAAACAAACGTGGTGCTTGCGGTTGATACGTCGACGGACATGCTGGCGTGTACGGTCGCGCGTCTGACCAGGCGCGATGCCGGTGCGGCGGGTGCAGACAGTGGGTTCGACGTCGAGGTGCTAGCGTCCACAGATCATCTGTGCCGTCGTCAGGCAAACGTGGAGCTTGTGGGCTCAGTTCAGGAAGCGCTCAAAGCTGCTGGCCTAACCATGGCTGACGTTGATGCTGTTATCGCAGGTAGAGGACCTGGCTCGTTCACGGGCGTTCGCATTGGCGTTGCTACCGCAAAGGGCATTGCATGCGGCTCTGGCCTGCCACTTTACGGCGCAAGTGCGCTTGATGCCATGGCGTTCAGCGCGTGGAAGGCGGGCGTGCGCGGCACGGTTGGCGTTGTTGCAGACGCCATGCGCGGCGAGGTCTATCCGGGCATCTACCTGCTGGATGACGCTGGAGCACATAGAACTTTTCCAGTGGAAACTGTCCTCAAGGCAGATGCCTGTGTGGAGGAGTGGTCGAGCAGGACTGACAAGGACCAGCTCACGCTTACAGGCAATGGCTTAGTGAAGTACCGTGAGCGTTTTGAGTGCGCGGGTTTCTCGACATACACCGATGAAGCAACGTGGTTCCCAACAGGAGAAGGCCTGGTACGCGCGGTGTGCATGCCTGAGTATCAGCAGGCGGGCGCGGGCGATCCGGCGTTGGTGCTGCCCATTTACACGCGACTTTCAGACGCGGAGGAGTCGGAGCGCAAGCGTTTGGGTCTCAAGGAGCCGGCAACGGTGGCCCTGACCGGCGTGGATGATGCGCTGGCCGATATTCACCTGCAGCTTCGTCCGATGACGGTGAACGATCTGGACCAGGTGGCGGAGCTTGAGGCGGCAACATATGCTGACGCTGCGCATTCGGCCTGGTCAAAGCAGACGTTCTACGATGAATTCTCGGGCGTTGGGCGCAGCTGGTGGCTGGCTCACGACCGCGGAACGGTCATCGGCTTTGCGGGCGGTCGTCTGGCAGGAGCTCAGTTTGAGGTGGAAGAAGTGGTGGTCGCGCCCGAGCGTCGCCGCCAGGGAATTGCATCCAAGCTGGTAGAACGCGTGGCATACGATGCTCAGATGCTGGGTGCATCCGCAATTACCCTTGAGGTGGAGGAGGATAACGCTCCAGCTCAGGGCGCCTATAGCAAGCTGGGATTTGCCGAGGTTGGTCGTCGCCCGGGATATTATGGCCCGGATTGTGCGGCGATTTTGATGACGGCGCAGCTGCCTTTGGCGGTTGGCGCTGGTTTTGAGGCGAGAAACCCTGAACCTCACGCATCAGTGCGTCCGTGGCCTATTGTTGCAGGTGAGCGCTCTGAAGAGACGCTTGCGGCACTGCGCGAGGCAGGGGATTTGATCCTCAGCCTGGAGTCCTCGTGCGACGAGACCGCCATGTGCATTATGGATTCACACGGCGTGGTCTGCGCAAACGTTGTCGCAACGCAAATTGACTTCCACGCTCGCTTTGGCGGCGTCGTGCCCGAGATTGCTTCTCGCAAGCACACCGAGGCTATTGTGGGTCTTTTCGAGGAGACCATGGCCCGCGCGGGCGCGCACTTTGGTTGCGACACGCTGGTGCCATCTGACCTGGCCGCCGTTGGTGTTACTGCAGGTCCAGGCCTTGTCGGCGCGCTTGTTGTGGGTGTGGCGTTTGCTAAGGGCTTTTGCGTGGCCACTGGCCTGCCGCTTATTCCCGTCCATCACCTGGAAGGCCACCTGCTGGCTAACCTGTTTGAGACGCCCGACTTGGAGCCGCCGTTTGTGGCCAGCTTGGTCTCGGGTGGCAATACTATGCTGGTACACGTGCGTGCCTGGGGAGATTATGTGGTCCTGGGCTCCACCATCGACGACGCAGTGGGTGAGGCATTTGATAAGGTTGCCAAGGCGCTTGGCCTCGGCTATCCAGGTGGCCCTGTGATCAGTAAACTTGCTGCTCAGGGCAACCCTAAGGCCATCCACTTCCCGCGCGCGATGATGCACAGCGGTGACTATTCCTTCAGCCTTTCTGGCCTAAAGACCGCCGTTATTACCTACATTGAGGGCGAGAATCGCGCAGGTAGAGCAATCAATCTGCCCGATTTGGCTGCCTCGTTTGAGCAGGCAGTTATTGACGTGCAGGTTGCAAAGGCTAAAACCGCTGTTGAGGAGACGGGCGTCTCCGATTTCTGCGTGGGTGGCGGCGTAGCTGCAAACCCCGCACTTAGAGCTGCATATAAGGAAACCTTTGGTCGTATGGGAGTTCGAGTAACGGTGCCTCCGATGTCGGTTTGTGGCGACAACGCCGCAATGATTGCCGTGGGCGCGCTTCGTAGCTACCGTACGCAGGGTTTCTCGCCATTGACCTTGGATGCAAACCCCAACGCGCAATTGGGATCGTGGTCGTCGGATGCGGCGCCCGTTGTCCCAAGCGGCATGTAAGGAGGCCATTGTGCAAGACGGATTCATCAAAGTTGCAAGTATCACGCCGCGCGTTCGCGTGGCCGACGTGGCGTTTAACGTGGAGAGCTGCCTGGCTGCCATCGAAGAAGCCGCAGGTAATCGCGGCGCCAAGGTGGTCGTACTGCCCGAGCTCTGCATCACGGGCTACACCTGCGAGGACCTGTTCTGGCAGGATGCCCTCTTGGACGCGGCTGAACGCGGCTTGGTTTCCATTGCCGCCCGCACGGCCGACGTCGACGCGTTGCTGCTGCTAGGCCTGCCTGTTCGCGTGGCCGGCAAGCTCTACAACTGCGCCGCCGTTCTCTTTAGGGGAGAGCTTTTGGGTCTGGTGCCCAAGCGCTACGTGCCTATGTACAATGAGTTTTACGAGGGCCGACACTTTGTTTCTGGCCCCAAGACCGTTACCAGCGTGGACTTTGGCCTGCTTGGTGAGGTGCCGTTTGGTACCAACCAGCTGTTTGCGTGCGACACCATCCCTGAGCTGGTCGTGGGCGCGGAGATCTGCGAGGACCTCTGGGTGCCTATGCCGCCATCAAATGCGCACGCCGTTGCCGGCGCTACGCTGATCTGCAACTTGTCCGCGTCGCCCGCGCTGGCCGGCAAGTCCGCGTATCGTCGTCAGCTGGTTGCACAGCAGAGTGCGCGTCTGATCTGCGGCTACGTTTATGCGAGCGCTGGTGAAGGCGAGTCTACGACCGATTTGGTTTTCTCGGGCCATGATCTTGTTGTCGAGAATGGCCGTGTGCTTGCCGACTCTGGCGTGTTTGGCGAGGGTATTGCGGTGTCCGAGATTGACGTGCTGTCACTAGCGGCTGACCGCAGGCGCACGTCGACGTTTGAGGTTGCGCCGACTCCGGAGGATTATAAGCACCTGACCACGTATTTCTCGCTGGAGTTTGATGGTGAAGGTGAGGACGACGACGAGCACGTTGCCGCAGGTCACGGCCACGACAGCGAGGACGAGGGCGTCGAGCTTGCAATCCGCACGCCGCTGACCAGGTACGTTGACCCGCATCCGTTTGTGCCCGCGATGGACGACGCTCGCGCGGCGCGCTGCGAGGAGATTCTGTCGATTCAGGCCCACGGTTTGGCTTCAAGGCTGGCACACACCGGCTCTGACCATGCGGTTATTGGCATTTCGGGAGGACTTGACTCTACGCTGGCCCTTCTCGTCACAGTGCGAGCGTTTGACCAGCTGGGATACGACCGCTCGGGCATTGTAGCTGTGACGATGCCGGGATTTGGCACCACGGACCGCACGTACACTAACGCGATTGAGCTGGTGCAGTCGCTTGGCGCCGACCTGCGCGAGATTTCCATTGTGGATTCCGTTCTGCAGCACTTTGCCGACATTGGCCACAACCAGGACGTTCACGACGTTGTGTACGAAAACGCCCAGGCTCGCGAACGTACGCAGATTCTGATGGACGTTGCCAACCAGGTGAGCGGCATGGTCATTGGCACGGGCGATCTTTCCGAGCTGGCGCTTGGTTGGGCAACGTACAACGGTGACCAGATGTCCATGTACGGCGTAAATGCATCGGTGCCAAAGACGCTGGTCAGGTACCTTGTCGATTACTGCGCAGACGCTTATGAGGAGCAGGGCGAGGACGAAATTGCTCACGTTTTGCGCGACGTTCTGGACACGCCGGTTTCTCCTGAGCTGCTGCCATCCGCGGCAGACGGTTCCATTGAGCAGAAGACGGAGGACCTGGTTGGCCCATACGAGTTGCACGATTTCTTCTTATTCCACGTGCTTCGTCACGGAAGTGGCCCACTCAAGGTTCTACGTCTTGCCGAGTGTGCGTTTGGCACAGGCACTGACCAGGAGATTTACGACCACGAGACTATCGTGCGTTGGCTGAAGGTATTCTATCGCCGCTTCTTCTCGCAGCAGTTTAAGCGCTCGGCGATGCCTGACGGACCAAAGGTTGGTTCGGTTTCGCTGTCTCCGCGCGGCGACCTGCGCATGCCATCCGACGCTTCTAGCTCGCTCTGGCTCTCTGAACTGGAGAGCTTGGAGGCGTAAGCACGCGTGGTTGAGTGTAGCGCGGTAGGGCGTAGCGCGGTAGGACGTAGCGTGGTAGGGCATAGCGCGGTAGCACGCATTTCTTAGGCGTTCAGTACCCGGCTATTCATGAAAATGAATAGCCGGGTACTTTTATGCAGGTTGATTTTTGCTATGAGTAGGGAAGAGGCGATTTTGCCCTCAAAATGGTCCTCAAGTGGTAAAAAATGCGTTTAGTTGGAGATTACAGAAATTGCGGGATTCTATGCATCAAATCTACCTGCAGTTTTGTTTCGGACAAATAATCAAAAATCTGGATAAAATTCGCTACCTGGTAAAACATAGGTGCAATTTTTTTGAATACTCCATTTCATTCCCAACTAAACGCATTTTTTACCCAAATTGGACCCTCCCAAAGAGGTGCTCATTTTTCCTATGCAAAATCGCGCATATCACTAGCAGAATATGCACGCAGCAAATATTTACGCCGAAAATTATTCTAATGACAAGAAATCGCAGGTGAATAACACCTGGCGCTCGCATCCGCCAACTGCAAACAGCACTTACCAGCAGTTACGCGCCGCCGCGCGCCTGTTCGTCGCACGTATTCCGCTCGCACACCGCCCGCGCCCCGCCCGTTCCTACCAGCCTGCGCATAACCGTTGACGGCTTATACTGTACGCCTACAGAAAATCTAAGTCGGTTTTGTAAGATTTTCATAATATTTCGTATAAATTGTTTTCCCGTGTGGAATAACTAATAGCGTTGGAAAAGGGCGCTTGGCGCCAATATCGGGCTTGGCCCGAAAGGGAGGTTTTCATTATGAATTTGAAGCCACTTGGAGATCGTGTTCTGGTAAAGCCTGCTCCAAAAGAGGAGAAGACATCCTCTGGTCTCTACATTGCATCCGCAGCTCAGGAGCTCCCTCAGCGCGGTGAGGTCCTCGCAGTTGGAACTGGCAAGCTTGATCAGAATGGCAATCGCATCGCTCTTGATGTTAAAGTCGGCGACCAGGTATTTTATGGCAAGTTCGGCGGCACCGAGGTCAAGGTAGACGGCGATGAGCTCCTGCTTCTTCGTGCTGACGACATCCTTGCAGTCCTCGAGGACTAATTGCTCGTAGCTCGTTAACTCGCAGCTCGTTTGCTCGTAGCTCGTTAACTTGCAGCTTGGTCGCTTGCAGCTTGTTCGTCCGCTTTTACTTGTAAATTCAGCTATTTTGGAGGAATACCATGGCTAAAGATATCGATTTTGGCACCGACGCTCGTGCCAAGCTTGCTAAGGGCGTAAACACCCTGGCAGATGCCGTAACCACCACCCTTGGACCTAAGGGTCGCTACGTCGCATTGCAGCGTTCTTACGGCGCACCAACCATCACTAACGATGGCGTCTCCGTTGCTCGCGAGATTGAGCTCAAGGACCCAGTAGAGAACATGGGTGCTCAGCTGGTCAAAGAGGTTGCAACTAAGACTAATGACACCGTCGGCGACGGCACCACTACCGCAACCCTGCTTGCACAGGTCATCGTTAACGAGGGCCTCCGCAACGTTGCAGCTGGCGCAAACCCAATCGCAATTCGCCGCGGCATCGACAAGGCTGTTGAGGCTGTTGTCGCTCAGATGAGAGGCATCGCTAAAGAGGTCTCAACCAAGCAGCAGATTGCTTCCGTTGGTACCATTTCCGCAGGTGATCCAGTCATCGGTGGCAAGATTTCCGACGCTATGGACGTTGTCGGCAAGGACGGTGTCATCACCGTTGAGGAGTCCCAGACCTTCGGCATCGACATCGACACCGTTGAGGGTATGCAGTTTGACAAGGGCTACGTTTCCCCTTACTTCGCAACCAACAACGAGACTCTCACCGCTGAGCTGGACAATCCTTACATCCTCATGACCGACAACAAGATTTCCTCCATTCAGGACATCCTGCCTATCCTTGAGGCTGTCCAGAAGCAGGGCGCACCTCTGCTCATCATGGCTGAGGACGTCGACGGCGAGGCTCTGACTACCCTCATCCTCAATAAGCTCCGCGGCGTTTTAAACGTCTGCGCAATCAAGGCTCCTGCATACGGCGACCGTCGTAAGCGCATGCTCGAGGACATCGCTGTTCTCACCGGCGGCCAGGCAGTCATCAAGGAGCTCGGCGTCAACCTCAACGAGATTAGCGCAGAGATGCTCGGTCGCGCTAAGTCCGTCAAGGTTACCAAGGAGACCACAACCATCGTTGGTGGCGCTGGTTCCAAGGACGCAATCGATGACCGTATCACCCAGATCAAGGCTGAGATTGAGAACACCACCTCTGACTTTGACCGCGAGAAGCTCCAGGAGCGTCTTGCTAAGCTCGCCGGCGGCGTTGCTGTCATCAAGGTTGGCGCAGCTACCGAGGTTGAGCTCAAGGAGATCAAGCACCGCATCGAGGACGCACTTCAGGCAACTCGCGCAGCTGTCGAGGAGGGCATCGTCGCAGGTGGCGGCGTTTCCTTCCTGGCTGCTTCCTCTGTCCTCGACAGCGTTCAGACCTCTGACGCAGACGAGAAGATCGGCGTTGAGATCATCCGCAAGGCACTTGAGGCTCCAGTCCGCACCATCGCTAACAACGCTGGCTTCGAGGGCAGCGTAGTTGTCGAGAAGATCAAGGCACTCCCAACCGGCCAGGGTCTTGACTCCGCTTCTGGCCAGTATGGCGACATGATTGAGATGGGTGTTCTTGACCCAGTTAAGGTCACCCGCACCACGCTCCAGAATGCAGCTTCCGTTGCATCCCTCATCCTCATCACCGAGGCAACTGTTTCCGAGATGCCAAAGGACACCACCATCGAGGAGTCCATTTCTCGCGCAGCTGCTCAGGGCGGCCAGGGCGGTATGTACTAATCCGCACTTCCAAGGAACTTCAATCGGGTCCAGCCTCTCGCTGGGCCCGATTTTTTCTTTCGTCACAAAACTTGGCGAGAAACCCGTCTTGTCGTAACTGCAACGTTTTCCCGCTCAGCGTCCATTAATCGAAATCGTATGAATGTGACGTCATTTGAGCGGAATTATTGGTCGCTACAGGTTAAAATGTTTATTTGCGACCGCGGCCAGCACGCCGCTGCGAATGTGACCACGCTGCAACTGCACCCGCGGCCATACCGCCGCTGCGACTGTGACTACACCCGCGGCCACACTGCTGTTGCGACTGTGACTGCACCTGCGGCCAGCACGCCGCTGCGACCGCACCGTTAACACGCCACGCGCCAAAGGAGAGGAGGCACCATGGCTCAGAACCAGAATCGTAACGAGGAGCGAGATTTTCTCGACGACCTCATTGATATCCAGGACTCGCTGCAGGTGCTTTCCAACCCGCTCGACGCGCTGATGGGAAGCCTGTCTATTGACCCAAACACGGACAAGCCGTTCGAGCCAATGGACTACAAGGAAATCCCCTGGTCAAACGCTAATCGTTGCCTGAGGTGCGCCTCGGGAAAAGCCGAGGCATGTTCTCGCTGTCTTGACGTTTGCCCAGCTAATTGCATTGATATCCACAACCAGTCCGTGCGCATCGACGACGAGGCTTGCCTTCAGTGCGGCCTCTGTGTTGCCGCGTGTCCAACCGAGACGTTTAACACGCGCCGCCATACGTCCCGCATGCTGTATGACCAGGTAGCTCGCGCGGCTTCCGCGTACGAGCAGTGCTACATTACCTGCACTCGAGCTCTGGCGAGAAAACCTGAGGGCAACGAGATTTGCTTGCCTTGCGTGGGTATGCTCTCGGCCGACATTTGGTTCTCGATCCTTACGGACTTTGACAACGTAAGTGTTTACCTGCCACTGGGCGTTTGCGACCGTTGTCGTACCACCACTGGCGAGGAGGCATATACCCAGGCAATCGCTACCGCTGAGGAGTGGACGGGCGCCACGGTTGGTCTTGAGGTCGATGGCAATAACCTCAACCACAACTTCACGCGTGCGTATATCCGCTCGCAGTTCATCTCTAACGCGATGAACGGTGCAGAACGCCTGGTATCTGCGTCGACGCCTGTTCTTGCGGGCGCCAAAGCAATCGCTGACCGCATCAACTCGCACGCTCGCTCTCTGGATAAGCTTCAGACGCAGCTTGATGACGTGATGGGCCTGCGTACCACCGACATGAGGCAGTCCATGCTCACGCAGGATCGCCGTCTGGTCATGGGCGCACTTCAGCACGATCCAGACCTGGCTCCTTACGTGAAGCTCGAGGCTCCTATCTGGGATTCCAGCAAGTGCACGGTTTGCGGCGACTGCAAAAACACCTGCACAACACATGCAATCGACATCGACGAGCGCGGTAAGCTGACCATTAAGATGCCATTCTGCGTCAACTGCGGCGCCTGCGAAATTGTCTGCCCAGAACCAGGCGCGCTTACGATGGTGCCTATGAACACCTCAGAACTGGTCGTTCGTGACCGCAAGGCCGAGGAGACCGAGCGTCTTGAGGCTTTGGCTCGTCGCAAGGCTCGCTTCATTTTTGACACCGGCAAGGAGCAGCTCAAACACCTGGCGGATTCGATCACCGAGGACTCGGATGAGGAAGCCGCTGCACAACAACCTCCAAAAGAGGATAATGGGGAGTAGCACGCGGCTGCTAACACAGAGCACAACGCTTCTAGCTGCTCGTTTTTCTCGCCAGAAACGCAAGTAACCGTAACCGTCCACCGACAACAAGAGGACTCACATGTCGCTTTCAATTGGTATCGTTGGCCTGCCAAACGTTGGTAAATCCACGCTGTTCACTGCGCTGACCCGCAAGGGTGGCCTGGCCGCAAACTATCCGTTTGCTACCATCGACCCTAACGTGGGCATCGTTGACGTACCCGACGCAAGGCTTCAGAAGCTGGCCGAGATTGTTAATCCTGGTCGCATCATGCCTGCAACCGTTGAGTTTGTGGACATCGCTGGCCTGGTCAAGGGCGCAAACGAGGGCGAGGGCCTGGGCAATCAGTTCCTGGCAAATATCCGCAACACCGACGCTATCTGCGAAGTTGTTCGTTACTTCAAAGATCCCGACGTCATCCACGTTGAGGGTCGCGTCAATCCTGACGAGGACGTTGACATCATTCAGACGGAGCTTATCCTGGCTGACCTGGGCACCATTGAGCGCGCCTTGCCTAAGCTGGAGAAAGAGGCCAAGCGCGATAAGGACCTCCAGCCCAAGCTCAACGTGGCAAAGCGTCTTCAGGAGTGGCTGAACGAGGGCAATCGCGCCGCTGACATGGAGATGACCGACGAGGAGCGCCTGGCTGCTCGCGATCTTTTCCTGCTTACCATGAAGCCAATCCTGTACGTCGCAAACGTCGACGAGGACATGCTTACCGAGCCCGCTCCTGTTATCAATGGCGTTCAGTCCATCCCTGTTTGCGCAGGTGTCGAGGCTGAGCTTGCTGACCTTGATCCAGAGGAGGCTGCAGAGTACCTGGAGTCCCTGGGACTTGAGCACTCCGGCCTGGAGACGCTTGCCCAGGCGGCATACAAGCTGCTTGGCCTGCAGAGTTATTTCACCGCTGGCCCTATGGAGGTCAGGGCGTGGACCGTCCGCATTGGCGCTAAGGCTCCCGAGGCCGCCGGCGTCATCCACTCCGATTTTGAGCGCGGTTTCATCAAGGCTGAGGTTGCCAGCTACAACGATTACGTTGAGCTGGGCGGCGAGGCCGGCTGCAAGACTGCGGGCAAACTGCGCATCGAGGGCAAGGAGTACGTGGTCGAGGACGGCGACGTCATGCACTTCCGCTTTAACGTCTAAGCTACAAAACTGCTTACGGTAAACGTGAAACGGGCGAGAAGACCGATCTTCTCGCCCGTTTTTGTGTGGGGTGGGGTGGCGTCGCGGGTCGTCGCAGGTCGCAGGTCGCGCGTCGCTGCGGGTCGCGGGTTGCGAGCCGCTGCGGGTCGCTAGCGCTTTGGAGCCTGATCGGTGCCCAGGACCACGGTAATGTCCACGTCAGTTGGGTAGGAACCGTCGTTTGCCTTGATGTTGGCGGTAGGAATGTCCAGCGCTTTTGCAACACCAACGGCCTTTGCCAGGCCTGTGCGCGTGCCGTCATAGACAACAATCGAGTCGGTTGGATGCTCCAGAGAGCTGTCGGCGTAAGCGGTGTAACCCTTAGTCTTCAGGATGCCAGCCTTTTGAGCTGCAAGTCCCTGAACATCGGTGCCATTGAGCACGGCAACTTCACCGGTGTAGTCCGGCTTGATGCTGTCGATAGCTGAAGGGTCTCCTCCAACGGTACCCACAACGCCAGTGGTTTCGTCGGTACTTGCATCCTCCAGAGGAGGCAGCGCCTGGTTTACGCGGTCCATCATGGTCTTCCACGCGCTCTTATCGACAATCTCATACCACACGTCATCAATGAGCTCGGACGTCGTCGGCGTACGTGCGGAATACATATCCTTGGAGGTGTCCATGCCCCTGAACGACATGGCCAGTCCCACAATATCGGTAACGTTGAAGTCAGTAGTCACGCTCTCGGCCATGGTAGATACGGCGCCCGACATAGAAACGGGGTCCAGCTGGAGGACCTTCTTGGCAATGGCCGTTAGAATCATGCGCTGGTTAGCCGCGCGGTAGAAGTCGCCGGCACCGTAGTTGTCGTACGCGTGGCGACTGCGAGAAAGGCCAAGCGCTTGCTGGCCGTTGAGCTGCTGCTCGCCAGCGGGAAGGTCGATGCCCGAGTACTGCATGTCAGAGACGGCAACGGGCAGGTTGACCGTAATGCCGCCAATAGAGTCCACAATCTTGGTGAACGACTCAAAGTCTACCTCGGCATAATGCGAGATGTTGACGTTTGCCAGCTTGGAAACGGCCTCGACCATTCCGGATGCGCCGCCATAGCTATATGCGGAGTTAATCTTTTGCTTTCCGTGTTCTCCCAGGTCAACCATAGTATCTCGGGGGATGGAAATCAGGGTGATCTTCTTGTTCTTAGGATCTACGCGGGCCAGAATAATAGTGTCGGCGCGGAAGTTTGCGTCGGAATCACCCCAGTTCTCTGCACGCCCCTCATCCTTATCCACGCCCAGAAGCAGCATGTAGAACGGGTCGGATGGGGCAACCTGTACCAGCGTGGCCTGCAGGTTTGCGTCCAAGCCCTGGCGAAGTTTTGAGTTGGTATCTAGCATCCACCAGGCAAACGCTACGCCTGCTACCAGCAGTAACGTGCCCAGAATGCCTGCAAAGATCTTAAGACCACGACCGCGAGAAGATCCCTGGCGCTTCTTAGAGTATGCCCCAACGCCTTCTGCACGAGAAGGCGCATGGCTGACAGCGCCAGTACGATGTACAGCAAAGTGGGTGTGTTTTTGTTGCTGAGCTGGGGCTTCTTCGGGCCACTCATCGCCGACGTTGGTCTGGCCAATCAAAGGCTCGCGTGTAAACCTGGAGCCGTGGGATTCGTGATTGTTGCGTGCAGAACTTGCACCTGCGCTTCGAACGCTGCCCAGCGTGCGAGGTTGATATGCGCCCTGATTATAAGCGTCATAATCGTCCTGTGCGAAGTCCTCTGTATCGTACTCAGGGGTATCTTCGTACCTATCACGGCCGTTGTTTCCGCGATTCTGAGATGAATGTGACCTTCTGGCCATTGGGGCTCCTTTGTGTTTAATCTGCGTTTTGCCCAATGCGTTTTGTCAAACATCTACTATACGCAATTTTGCGTCTTCGTGCTGCATAGAAACAAACCTGCCACAAAAAATCCCCGCTTCAACGTGTGAAGCGGGGATGTGTGCGAGAAGTTCGTGGAGCTTGTCGCGAGAAGTACGAGCAACTTTTGCTCATGGCGTTACTTACTGCGCAACGTTGCCTTACTTACGACGATCCTTCAGAGCATAGCCAAGCGTGGTAATAACGCTGCCCACGGTAGCTACGGCAACAAGAGCAATCTCGGAGAAGTCGCCAGTCTCTGGAAGCTTTGGCTGCTTCTTCTTTGGCTTCTTTGGAGTCTCTGATGGGGGAGTTGATGGTGGGGTGTTTGGTGGTGTATTTGGTGGGGTAGTAGGAGGAGTGTTTGGTGGAATCTCGGTGTTGGTAACCGTGAAGCCATCAGTCTGGTTGCCCGAGACTGTACTGGTATATCCAGCAGGAACGTTCTCTTCTACTACGGTGTAAGCAATAACGTGACCGTCTGTTGCATCGTTGCGGAGAAGACCGCTAAATGTTGCAGCCCAGTTATTGGTCTGGTCAAGAGTGACTGTCTCGGTGCTAGCAACGCCGTCTTTGTAGAGCCTGACGGTAACAGGACCGCCGACAGTTCCCACCCATGTCTTGTTAACCTGAACGTCAACAGTTGGGGTCTTCTCGTCTTCAACGGTCTTAATAACACCGGTGGTTGCAGAAACGGTGAGGTTATACGTATCAGTATTGAGCTGGTAACCATCAGGAGCGGTAATCTCCTGAACGTTGTAGGTGCCTGCAGGAAGTTTCTCGGTGGTAGCGGTGCCGTCTGCACCAGTGGTAATAGTCCAGGTCTTGGATGGATCAGTGGTGCTGGTTACCTTAAAGACTGCGCCCGCAAGCTTGGTATTGTGGTCGTCCTTGTCTACCTTAATGATGCGGATACGAGCGATGATGGTAGAAGTACCTTCTCCGCCGGAAGTTGCGTTGCGATATACCCAATCGGAGCGGTACTCAGGGTTGTCAGAGTACATGGTAATGAGGTTACGCAGGGCAACACCAGGTACATAGGTGGTGCGATAGGTGAACTTAAAGCTCTGACCGTTGCTGAGGTCTAAGCCAGAAAGGTCAAGATCAAACGACTGTCCATCAGGAGAAATGGTGAGCATACCTGGGGTAATAGGAATGCGAGTTGCAGTTCCTGGAATGGTTGAGCCGTACTCATCAAAGCGAGCGCTCCAAAGCTCAAAGGTTCCTGGAACATAGGTAATCTCGGAAGGAAGGTCGCCGCCGCCCTGGTCGGATAGCTGGTCGTGTAGACGGACGTTGTGGAAGTTACCACCAGAGTAGTTGATGCGGCCGGTCCACTGAATCTCGTTTGCGTTGCCCTCAATAATCTTGCCCCACTTGGAGAGGTACTCAGTACGAATGGTACCAGGAGCAGTGACGTCAAACGTTACAGGAACAGGGTTGCCAGAGACAGTAAAGATAAAAGATTTACCAGTACCTGTCTGAACACGCTGTGAATCAATGGTAAAGCCAAGTCGAGCGGTACCGCGCAGGTCAGTGTGGTTGTTAACGTAGTTGGTGAAGACAACACGCATGTTTCCACCAAAACCATCGGTACCAGGGGTGACGTGAGCTACTGCCATGACCTCGCCGGTTGCTGCATCGGTGATGTTAAAGGTAGACGCAGGATGAGCCGCGGTAAACCTCATCTCGTTAGGGAGGGTGACGTCAAAGTAATCGCCCGGCTCTACGTTAGCGTTTGCAGAGGCGTCCCACGTCATAGCAATGGCATACACATTTGCCTTGTTAACTTCGGTAGTTGGATTACCAAAACGATCTTCAACTCTAAAGTCTGTAATGGTTGCGACAACCGCTTTAGGGGTGCCTGTAGCAGCTTCAGTGCTTGCAGTCTCAGCAAAAGCTGATTTTGCAGCAAGCGGAAGCGCCAGGACCAGCATGAAGACAAAACTTAACAGCTTAAACAGTCGTTTGTTCATCAGGACTCCTTTGCAATAGATGCGTCTATTTTCACCTATTACAAAGAGAATTTATTTGAGATTCTGTATATATTTATATAGCTTTTTTAAAGTTCAAATATTTATGCAGGTACAAGGAATTTATCGGTTCTTTTTCTGATACCTTTTAAATAAAGTACAGCTAAATTCACAAGTTCTTCACAATTGTTCACAACGAACATTCCACACTATGTGCAGCTTAACGTAATAAAAATGGATAAATATTACTCCTAATAAATCTAAATGCTGGACATTAGTCACTTTTTATACGTGATTCCGAATAGGTCATTTTTCTGTATGCATTAAGGAGGCGAGAAGTTCTGTGGAGCTTTGCAAGATAGGCGGTTTTCTCGCAAAAAAAAGAACGCCTTGCCACGAGGACAAGACGTTCTTGTAACGTTGTGTGAAGCTGCGCGTCTGCGCTGCTACGACTTTGCGCCAGACTTACTTGCGACGCTTAAGTGCAACTGCGCTGCCCAGCGCTGCCAAAGATCCAAAGAGGACGCCTGCAACAGAAGAGGTATCTCCGGTGTAGGGGAGGTTGGACTTCTTGCGAGTCTTAGCAGGTTTCTCTGGAGTTGGAGGAACTTGGGTGTTAGTGACTACAAAGCCCTGAGTTGCGTCGCCCGTAATCTGGCTGGTGTAGCCGGCTACCTCGTCCTCAGAGATGGTGTAGGTAATCTCGGAGCCGTCAGCAGCATAAGCCTCAAGACCCGTGAAGGAATCCTGCCAGTTGTTGTCAGAGCTCAAGGTAAGGGTCTTACCAGTGTCAACGCCGTTTGCAAGCAGGTGAACAGTTACTGCTCCGCCCTCTGTGCCATTCCAGACTTTCTGTACAGGAATGTCTGTATGAGCGTTCTTCTTGTTCTCAATAATCTTGATAGTGCCGGACTGATTGTCAACGTTTACGGTGTAGACAGTAGCGTCACGCACATAGCCATCTGGAGCGGTAATCTCTTCGATGGTGTAGGAGCCGGTAGTGAGCCTCTCGGAGGTTGCAGTTCCGTCGGCGCCTGTAGTAAGAGTCCAAGAATCAGCTGGGTTAGCAACGCTTGTTACCTTAAAAGTTGCGCCTGGAAGCTGGGTAGTTGCGTTGTCAGCGTCAACCTTGATGATGCGGATACGGCCGACAAGATTGCCGATTGCGCCGCCGGAGTTGCTTGGAGAGTAGTAAGTAAAGCCAATCTCGCTTCTTGGAGCACCGCCAGCGTTGGTAAGCACGCCATAGTTATGCAGAGCCATACCTGGGATAAAGGTGGTGCGATACTGAAGGAGGTAACGCTGACCTTGGGAGAAGTCAATGCCACTCAGGTTAAGGTGGTAGGAGTGGCCGTCAGCTGCAATAGAAAGTGCACCATTAGGAATGGTGACCTCCTGAAGGTTGCTGAAGTTACCCGTTCCATCAAAGTCTGCACGATAGAGGTGGAAAGAGTTGGCAATGTAGGTTACCGATGCTGGCAGGTCGCCACTGTTTCTATCAGAAAGGGAGTCAGAGAACTCAACGCCAGTCATGTTAGAAGCAGAGTAGTTAAGACGAACGTACCAAAGTACCTCGGACTCGGTACCGGTAACAGGACCGCCCCACTTGTTGAGCCACTCTTCGCCAATGGTGTTCTTTGGACGAACAATCATGTTGAGAGGAACGGTGGTGCCGTTAACGCCAAAGTCAATGTGGGTGTTATCGCCTGCGTTGATAGCATCGCGGTCGTAGAGAGCGGACAGCGAGAAAGTACCCTTAATCTGGGTGTGGGTATTTGCATAGTCTGTATAAACAACATGCAGAGTGCCACCAAAAATGCTACCTGCTGCTGGAGTTGGGTAAGCCCAAGCTACGGTTGCTCCGTTAGGATCTTTAACTTCAATTGGAGTTGTGTTTTGTGTGGCTGTGAACTGGACTTTATCGTGCAAGGTAATATCAAAATAGTCACCTTCTGCCACGGTAGAAGCGGTAGATTCCCAGTTGATTGTAATATGGTACAGATTATCAGTGGTAATCTCATTGACTGGTGTATAGGTATCATCAGCCACAGACATGCTGGTAATTTGGACCGGTGAAACAGTTGCAGCCGAAGCGAATGTTGCCACAAAAGTAACAACAATCATAAAAGGAACAAGAAATGCACCCAGCCTGACCAGTACTTTTTTCATAAACCAAACTCCAATTCGTCTTTCAAACGTGAGAAAATTATTGCAGATAGGTACTTAAAAACTGTTACCAGTTTTGGTCGTCACAAAACAATTACA
>OFCM01000324.1_pt1 | contig 18388 bp, 14 predicted proteins | sample 1520841 | NCBI WGS metagenome assembly OFCM01 (sample SAMEA2699037, study PRJEB24076) | metagenome | biome: Human gut stool | place: Spain | collected 2012-11-21 | reverse complement strand
ACCAAGTGTCGAAGTACCCAGTAGAAGCTCTTCAGGCAGCGTCTGAGTGGGTAGCGGGGGCATTTGACACTATCTCCTACGGTGAGCAATACAAGCGCATTCAGTACTACAGGAAAAAGAACTTTGACTGGCACTATGATGCGGGGATTGTGACTGCTGACTTCATGCGCGTCTACTCAATAGACCTCACCAGTAAATCAACGCAGCTTCACTGGTATACCTTCATCAATTTATACCTGGCATTACTTGCAACTCCGGACACGCTCACAGGACAAGCGGTTGCTGCAAGAAGCCCGCTTGAAGGAGACACCACAAAGGAAGAAGAGCGTGCTCATGCTAGGCGTGCGCAAGCTTGGGCGTTACCTCCAACAGAAGATGAATTACGAGAGATGGCACTCCGTAACTTCTAACTTCTAGGAGGTCAATTTGGCAGATGGAAAAGTAGTCATTGAGATTTTAGGTGACTCTTCCAAGTTCGCCAGCGAGGTTTCCAAGCTAACTGATACGACTTCTAAGGCAATCTCAAGCCTTGGTAGTGGCTTTTCTAAAGCGGGTACTGTGCTTACCGCTGCAATTACCGCTCCCCTTGCTATTGCAGGTGTTAAGGCTGCTAGATGGGCAAGTCAGACTGCAGCAAATGCTGAGCAAGTAGACATTGCCTTTAATACCATGCTTGGTCCTGAGCGTGCAAAAAAGATGATTTCTGATCTAGTCGAGTTTGCTAAGACCACGCCATTTGAGATGGCAGGTCTCAACAAGGCAACTCAACAGATGCTCGCTTATGGCTTTGCTGCTAACGATGTCATCCCCATGCTTACAGACGTTGGTAACGCAACAGCTGCACTCGGTGCTGGTCAGCAAGGTATTGACGCTATTACCCGCGCTCTTGGTCAGATGCACGGTAAAGGTACTGCAGCTTCACAGGAGATGATGCAGCTTACTGAGGTTGGTATTCCTGCTTGGGAGTACCTCGCAAAGGCTTTGCATACAGACGTTGCTGGCGCAATGGAGATGGTTACCAAGAAAGCAGTCAGTGCTGATGTTGCCATTGCAGCAATTAGAGCTGGTATGCAGGGTGACTTTGGCGGGCTGATGATTAAGCAGTCCAGGACACTTACTGGCGTGCTTTCAAACCTCGCTGACGCAGCAACCGCAACTATCATGAAGATGTATCAGACTGATAGCTACAAGAAGATGACAGACGCGCTCTCCAAGCTTGCAGACCCAATTCAGAAGCTTGTTGAGTCACTTATGCCACTCTTTGAGCGTGGTATGGAAGCACTCGCTGGCATGGCGACAAACGCAGCTAACGCAATCAATCAGATGTCAGCTTCTGACATTCAGACCATTGCAAAGTCTATTGGAATGCTTGCGGGCACCGGTCCTGCGCTTCTTGTCATTGGTAAGTCAATGGAGACTGCTGGCAAGATGCTCGGGGCGTTCTCTAAGGCTTCAAACGTTGTTGCAAATGGTCTATCAGTCATTAAGGGAATGGTCCCTGGCACACTCTCTACCGTTGCAGGTCTAAGCACAGGTTTCAAGTCTTTCTTTGGCGGAATTGCTGCAGTAGTCCAGGACAAGCTGGAGACTGCGATTCTTTATGCTTGGGAGTTTAGGGACAAGCTTGTAAAGGCGTTCAGTGGTCTTAATAATCCCATTAAGAACAAGCTTGTATCTATTGTTTCTGCTACACAGACTACATTTAAGAGCATGGCAGCAACTGCAACGCTACATCTCACCTCTATTGCGAGAAACGCACAGGGTGTACTGGCAACTGTTGGCGGTAATGTGGCTCAGTTTATGAGCCCTGTCACCTCTGCGCTCTCCAAAGCTGGAAGTGCAGTCTCTGCCTTTGCTGCTCCTATTGCTGCCAAACTTGGTGGCGTTGGCAATGCCATTGCTGGCGTTTTAGGACCTGTACTCACAGGTTTAGGACCTAAGCTTTTAGGAGCAGTACAGCCAGCCATGGGCGTGGTTGCAAACCTCGCTGCTGGCTTTGGCAGTGCAACTGTGGTCCTTGGTGTGCTCTCAATCGCTGCAGCGGTAGCTGGCACAGCCTTTGTTGCTATGGGTGGAGACATCACACAGGCAGCAGCAAATATTGCAAGCAATATCGTTGGCATCGCTGACACTATCCCTGGACTTGCTTCCCAAATCAGCTCAGTTCTTCCACAGGTGGCTTCTGGTCTTGCTTCTGCAGGTCCTACGCTGGCTCATGCCTTTGAGATTCTCTTTGGACAGATGGGCGCAGCATGGCAGCAAATCGCTCCAGGACTACTTGAAGCGGTCGGAGCTGCAGCTGGTGCAATTTGTGACATTCTCGTGGCTTCTGCGCCTTCTCTTATGGCAGGAGCAATGCAAGCGTTCACCTTTATCCTGCAAGCACTTACTGAAGTTGCAGGACAGCTTGCAGAAGCAGCTCCACAGATCCTGCAAGGTCTAGTGGACGGCTTTGTTGCTAATGCTCCAGCACTCTTTGAAGCAGCACAGGGTCTTTTCATGGGACTTGTTGACGGCGTTGTGGCAATCATTCCAGCACTAGCAGCATCCCTGCCACAAATTATTGATGTATTTATCTCAGGTCTTCCTGGCTTTGTTGGGACACTCCTTCAGGCTGCAGTGGACCTCTTTGTGGCAATTGTGAACGCTATCCCCGTAATTCTCCCAGGACTCATTGGCAACGTTGGCAACCTTATTGGTACCGTTGTCTCTAACCTTCCAACGTTTATTGGAATGCTCCTTGGTGCAGCAGTAACCCTTTTTACAGCCATTGTCACAGCTGTTCCACAGATTATTGGCAGCCTGCTTGGGGCAGTCGGAAACCTGCTCAACCAAGCAAAGAATGCCATCACAAGCTTTGACCTTGGTAGCGCAGGACGTGCATTCATTCAAGGCTTTGTAAATGGTGTAACTGGCTTAGCAAGCTGGGTAGTTGACAGAGTCTGTGGAGTCTTTAACGGCGTTGTTGGCGCAGTCAAGGCACTCCTTGGTATTCACTCGCCATCACGTGTCATGGCGGGTCTTGGTGGCTATACAGTTGACGGTTTTGTTGTTGGTATTGCAGGCGGTAAGAGAGACGTTTACAAGGCAGCACAGGACCTTGCAGAAGCTGCTCAAAGTGGCGTTGATGGCTATGCACTCAATGTTCCTATCAATAAGCAAATGGATATGACGGCGTCTCTTGTGGCAAATGGCATCTATGCAGATACCAACCAAGCCATTGCAGATCTCTCCGCACAAATGGATGTCATGACTAAGCGCATTGAGGATGCATACGGAAAGCCCGTAAGAGTTGACGTGAACAATCGTGAGTTTGGCAGAATGGTAAGAGAGGTGAGCGCATAATGCGCACAGACATTAGATATACAACCTCTGACGGAAGTAAGTACATGGAGTTTGGAGGGGCTGACAAGTCCCTCCACTACATGGAACACGAACTCAGAGACTGGATGTGGTCGTACACATCAGGCAAGAACTCGAGCAGAATTACGTCATTCAGACGGCGTGACCATAAGCCAAAAACAATCAAGTTTCCTGTTGGTATTGCTGCTGAAAGTGATGAAGAAGGCTTGGAGCTTCGTAACAAGATTATTGAACTTGGTGAGAAGGACATCTTAAACCGCACTCCAGGAACGCTCACAGCAGGCTCTTGGGGTATCCGCTGCTACATCATCGGTGGTGCACCGACTAACTACTGGCTCTCTGACAAGTTCGCAGAGTTCGTATTAACGCTTCTTGTTGAAGACTCCACATGGTTTAAGGCAACAACGCTCTACTTTGAGCATGAGACCGCTGGTGCTGTTGCTGGCGTTAAGCCTGACTTCCCAAGAGACTTCCCCTTTGACCTTGTCCAGGGTAAGCCCGCTAAGTCATTCACTAACCCTTCTAAGAGTGCTTCTCCGTGGCTATGGCGTGTATATGGTCCTGCAACAAACCCATACATCAGAATTGGCGAGAACCTGCACAAGGTAAACACCACTATTGCAGCTGGCGCATATCTTGAGGTTGACTCTCAGAGTAAGACGGCTGTTGTAGTCCAGGATAACGGCACCCGTGAGAACGTCTATAAGTTCAGAGAGCGCGGAGCTTACGGCTCTGGCTCGTATCTCTTTGAGCAAATCCAGCCGGGTACTGACGACATTACATGGGATAACACGTTTGATTTTGACCTCACACTCTATGAGACACGTTCTACACCTCCATACGAGAAAGAGCAGCCACAGGGTGAGACGCGCGTTCCAAGAGCGGTAAGCACTCAGAGCACATCTAGTGAGGTGAGTGCATAATGCCAGACATTAGCTACACAGACGCGACACATCTCGATATTGGCGTGCTCAAAGGGGCACGCCTTGACCTGGAATATGGTGACACAGGCAATGACTTTGAACTTACGCTCGACATTGACTCTGAGCAGCGTCTCGATGATGGCGCATACGTCTATGTTGAAGGTACTGAATGGGGCGGTGTTGTTGACGCACGAGAGTCCAACTCAGGCAACAACACAATCACCTACATTGGTAGATCCTGGCAAGGCATCATCAGAGACAAGGTTCTAGAGCCACCAAACGGAGAAGACTATCTCAGCGTACGCGGTGAAGCTCACGGAGTCTTAAAGCAGCTGGTGCAAAGTCTTGGTCTTTCTAGCCAGTTCAAAGTCTCAGAAGAAACTTCTGGTATTACCGTCAAATACACCTTCGATAGGTATTGTGACGCTTGGACGGGCATCAGAAAGATGCTTGCTGATTCTTCCTCACGTCTCAATATTGAGTATGACTCTATTAAGCGCATGATTGTGCTCTCGGTAAAGCCTATTACAGACTGGACTGACGGAGCTGACGCAGAGCATTCTGACGTAACTATTAAGAGCGTTGTAAGACCTTACAACCATCTTATCTGCCTTGGCTCTGGTGAGCTTAAAAACCGTATTGTCATGCACTTCTACGCAGACGCACGGGGCAATATCTCCACTACACAAACTCTCTTTGGCATTGATGAGCGCACCACAACCTACAACTACACTAATGCGAGTCGTGAAGAGCTTGAGAAAGACGGTCCTAAGAAGCTCAAAGAGTATCAAGCAGCTGACTCAATTAACGTCACGCTTGACGATGATGAAGAGTTCGGCATTGGTGACATTGTTCCTGGCATAGACCCTGTCACAGGCTTACACGTTACAGCAACAGTCGGCACCAAGGTCATCATTGTCACAGATACTGAGGTAAGCATCAGCTATAAGGTTGGCGGTACAGCTAGTAATACTTCTTCATCCGGTACCGCTGAGCGTGGTTCTTCTACAGGTTCTGGCGCAGTATCAAGCTCATACACAGCCGGTACTGGTATCTCTATTGCTGGGCGCACTATCTCTGCAGAAGTATCAAGAGCAGACTTTAAGAGCCTTGAGAATAAGGTCAATGAAGCACGCAAAGTAGCAACAGATTCAGCCAGTGAAATTGGCAGAGCCACACTGCAGGTTGACTCTAAGGTCGCAGAAGTCACAGCAACTACACCACTCAAGGCTCAGCGCACAGGAGGAACAGTTGCACTCTCCCATGAGCCTTCTAGTGTGACCGCTGGCACATACGGCTCTGAGAGCGATATAGACGCTTCTTGGGGTGACACCGTGCAATTAGGCGCAACCGTGAGTGTTGACGCTTTAGGACACGTCTCAGACGCTCAGACGCACACAGTAAAGCTTCCAGCAAAGCCAACATACACAGCACAAGAAGTCGGCGCAGCTCCTGCGAGCCACACTCACCCATACGCTGGCGCATCTACACCCGGCGGTGATGCTAACGCTGCCAAGAAGCTCTCACAGCCACGCACTATCAAGCTGGTTGGCTCTGTAAGCGGTACAGCAGTCTTTGACGGATCTAGTGACGTGACTATCAATGTCCAGGGAGCAGCCCAAGGCGGTGCAACTACACCATCCTTCCCCGTTGGTTCTGTGATTGAAACAACTTCATTTGTTAACCCTGCAACAAACTTTGGAGGTAGATGGCAACAACTACCTTCTCTTGGCTGTTATAGATGGGAAAGGACAGCTTAATGGCAAAAACAAGTGGCTTTGCACGCTTCCAATGCGATAGGTGCAAGAAAGAAGCCTTTCTACTTGAAAGTGACTTTGCAACCTCGCAATGGAAGAGTATCAGCAGAGTATCAGCAGACGGCGTTCAGCAGAGTTATCTTCTCTGCCCTGAGTGTGCTGCTAAGTATCGTGAGCTCGCACGTAAACGTGATGAAGAGTTCGCACAATTCATGGTAAAGGAGGATTAAATGGCTTTCGATGGCGTTATCTCGTTCCAAGGCAAAGACCACATCACAGCACCTCAGATTGGTAGGTTAATTGCTGGTGTAGCTGGTTCTGTGCGTGGCATTTTGCAGACGCAGAACCAAATCAAGGCTGCCATGCAGACTGCTAACAGGGTTCGCATTGACACAGGTGACGTGCTCTTTGATGCTCGCATGGTGACTAATGAGGAGCCTTTTGAGCTTAACGTTGCTAATGGTCGCGCTGGTTATAAGCGCAATGACTTGGTCGTACTTAAGTACTCTAAGCAGGTCGGCGGTGTTGAGAAGTTTACTTGCGAGGTTATCCAGGGCACGCCAACCAATCAGGGTAATCCGGTAGACCCTACCTATGTAAAGGGTGACATTCTCTCTGGCTCTACTACGGCTTGTATGCCACTCTACCGTCTGCCAATCGACGGCATTACTGTTGGTGAGCCCGTATCTTTGCTGCCAACAATTAAGGTTTTAGGAGACGACAAGAAGCAGTCTGACACTGACTTTGACGTAATCTACCTACAGCCACAAGGAAGCTACAACAACTTCTGGCATATCTACCGAACAGGGGACTCTGTAACCATCAAGGTCAGAGGTTGGTTAGCTAACAATGTATCTTACGACGCTGTCCGTTGCCCATTTACGCTTCCAGAAAACTCAAGACCTCCTCTGGTAGATCATGAGAAGTACAACGCTGCCACTAATGGCGAGGAATCTTATATCTACAATTATGTCTTTTGTCCAGGAGAGCCAACCGTTATATCTGCACTCTCTGCAAGACCAGATGGCAACATCTATCTACAGGATATGGGCGGGAAAATCTCTAACGCATGGCGCAAAGGCTCCCTCACGTACACGGTAAGACACTAAGGAGGGAGTCATGAATATTACGGCTGAAATGGTTTCCTTTTTCATCTCCATCGTTGGAGCATTCCTGGGCGGTCTTGTTGCTATCTCGAACTGGCAGCGTGCCAGTCGAGATGACAAAGAGAAAGAGGATGCCTGGAAGAGCACCATCACCAACACCCTCACGCGCTTAGAGACACGCCAGCAGGTCATGAATGAGCAACTGGGCAAGTATCAACAGTCACTCTCTGACTTGACTGCCACACTAACGCAGCACACGGCTGAGCTTTCTGTGGTCGGTATTGTAGCGAGAAGGGCGGACGAAGTCTCAAAAAAAGCAGCAACCGACCTCGCAGAGGTCAAAACCGATGTAAGGAACCTAGACTCACGCATTACTAAGTTGGAAAAGTAAAGGAGCAACAACATGATTAACTGGAAAGTACGTCTACACAACCCTGCATGGTGGCTTGGTATGGTTGGAATCGTCATGAGTCCAATCCTGGCATATCTTGGACTGGCTTATTCCGATTTAACTACATGGAGCAGCCTTGCTGATGTGTTTGTTAAGTTCATCAGCAACCCATACCTGATTGGCACCGTGGTTGTAGCAGTCTTGGGTGCCATTGGTGTAACTGTAGACCCAACGACTAAGGGACTAAGCGATTCTGCACGTGCAATGACCTATGTACAGCCTTCTGAGCGTCCTGCAAGTTACATGACGGGCAACGCTGAACCAATCAATACAAAGCCAGCAGAAGAGCCAAAAGAAGAGCCAGCAAAAGAAGAGGTAAACAATGCTTAGGGGCATTGACGTATCAGGTTATCAAGCATTAGGTGCGAGCTACTCGCACCCTAATGTCGAGACTGCATACAGTGGTTCTGACTTTGTCATCGCTAAGGCTACCCAGGGCACGCAGCCAATGAACCGCTACATGACCGCACAGCTTCAGCGTGCTTTGGCAGACGGCAAGCTTATTGGCGTGTACCACTACGCAGAGGGTGGCTCACCTGTGGCAGAAGCTGACGCATTCGTTGCTTGCGTGTCTGGCTACATTGGCAAGGCTCTCTTGTGCCTGGACTGGGAGAACGGTGACAATGACGCATGGAGCTCAACGGTATGGGCAAGACAGTTCGTTGACCGCGTCTACGCAAAGACAGGCATCTATCCTGTCGTATACACGTACCCTGCTGGACGTTCACAGGTAGCGTCTTGTGCTGATGTGTCGCGTCTGTGGATTGCGGGTTATCCAGACAACCGCTTCTCATGGGAACTGCCTGAGATGATCTATAACACTGGCGCATGGAGCGATTGGACTCTGTGGCAGTATTCAAGCGCGGGCGGTACTGTTGACCTCGATGTCGCAAAGCTGACTTACGCAGAATGGGAGCAGCTCGCACAGGGGGAGTCCAAGTTCGAGCCACACTGGGTTAAGAATGCAACTGGCTGGTGGTATGCAACCAGTCCTAGTGCTTATTACTACAGCCAGTGGGCGTTCATCAACGGTTCTTGGTACTACTTTGACGCACGAGGATATGCAGTCACAGGCTGGTTCTTTGACGGTTCTGATTGGTTCTACCTCTGCCCAGATGAAGGACCTCAAGAGTGCGCTATGCTCACGGGTATGCAGCACATCGGAAGCTATGACTACTACTTTGCTAATGATGGACGCATGGCAACAGGCATCTTTGATGCAGAAGGCAAGAAGTATCTTGCTTCTGAGAATGGCAACCTGCTCCCTGCTGGCGTTCACGTTCATAATGACCACGCTTATGCAGTCAACGCGGATGGTTCTGTCCAGGCTGACAGCACGATACAAGTAGACACAGATGAAGCTGGTCGATTGACTTCACTGCACTAGCACACAACCCCTCTCACTTCGGTGGGAGGGGCTCTTTTTTATGCCGTTTTGGTATAATTAAGCTAAGCAAAAAAAGAGCGGGAGAATTGGTTTATCTGCTCTTTTATACGGGTCGTGTATCGTGCATGACCCTAATTTTTTTTATGTGTAAATACTCCACTTTGATTTTTGCGTGCCTTAAAACGCCTTACAACAAGCCGTTTAGCTGGGGAAATGCAGAAGAATAAAACAGTCATATTTCCACTATTACATAAATAGTTGAACCATATTTTGTCCCATTTTTGTCCCCTAAGTTGTCCCATGAGATAAGTTTTCGCAGGTCAGGCATTATGTGCTTTTAATGCTAGTTAGGGTTTATTGCTTAAATTTCTTATTACAAAACCGCAGTTAAAACGGTGTATTTCATGTAAGAAGAATGGTAGGGGCAGCGGGACTCGAACCCGCAAGACCGAAGTCGAGGGATTTTAAGTCCCCTGCGTCTGCCAATTCCGCCACGCCCCCGGATATGTCTAGCTATTATGCCACTACTTTTAATTCAGAGGGCGCAAAATTGGCTGCCAAATCACAGGCGACTGCTTTCCCTGGTGAACGGCAGCTGCAGTTACCACCAGGCCAAAGAGCAGGTCACTCTCACTTACTACCAGGTGTTTAAAGCCCGAATTCTTCATCAATTCTGCAAGCAAAATAGTACCCGCGAGCATGACAAGCGCGCGTTTTGCTTGCAATCCCGTTATGTCTTCTCGCTCCTTTAGCGTTTTGCTGGCGAGAAGCTCCTCTATCTGCGTCACCTCATCAATCGAAATGTGATTGAGGTGCACCTTTGATGGATCGTACGGGTCGAGGCGGTCCCTGATGGCGATGAGGCTGGTTGCGGTTCCGCCAACGCCAACCAGAAGTTCTGGCGCTGCACATAGCTGCTGAGCTCGGCCGATAGCTTCAGACATCATCTGAGCTGCCATTTGGTGAGCTCCCTCGATGTCCTCAGCTGAAGGGTGATCTGCCGACAGATTAAAACGCTCAGTCAGGCGCCTGCAACCAAGGTCAACGGACTCAACGAAGTTGATGTCAAGCTGCTGGCCCGCCAGCGTGCCAACGACCAGCTCAGTTGAGCCACCGCCGCTGTCGGCAACAAGAATGCGATGATTCTCAAAATCATGAGAGACACCCAGAAATGTGAGCGCGCCTTCAATTTCACCTGGAATAATCATGGGCTCAAGTCCCAGTGATGCTAGACCCATTCCCAGGTCAGGAGCATTTTCTGCATCGCGAGCAGCACTTGTGAGCGTACAAACAACCGCCTCAGCGCCCTCTTTTCTCGCGTGATCAACATAAGAAGAAACGCAACCAACGCAACGGTGAATTGCCTCAGGTAGCAGGCGCTTTGCCGTATCAACACCCTCGCCCAAATTAACAATCTCGGTGTATTTGGCCATGCGAATGACGCAATCGTCCTCTACCTGCGCAAGCGCAAGTCGAGCAGTTACGGTTCCAATATCAATCGCAGCTAGAAGCATTAGTGTGAGTTTCCACTATCAGACTTTGAATTGTCGGCGCCGGACCCCTCAGAAGATCCGCCTTCTCCGGAGTTCTTCTGCTCGTGAGACTCTCCAGGAGCTGGTGCAGATGTAGAATCGTCAGAGTTTGCGCTCTTAGGAGCCTCAGTATTGCCGGAATCGCCTGGTGTAAATCCAAAAACAAAGTCCCCAACCTTGATGTACCAAGGATAATCAGGGTGCTGAACGGTATTCTCGTCCTTCTTTTTATCAAGGCCCTCTACCCGTGCAGATTCCTCGTCGCCAGAAACCAAGCCCTGCTTATGAGCCTCGTCTATGATGCCTTCTTTTGTCTGCAGACCCTGAACCTCGGACTCAAGACGTTTTTGATCTTCCTCGAGCTTCTGCTGATTTAACAGCAACTCGTCATGCTCGCGAACAGCGTGGTAGTAGCCACGAATTGGCGGATACAAGCCCACAAGCAGGAAGATTACAACGCCGAGAAAAACGACAAGCTTGGTGTGGTTACGCGCAAAATCAAGTGCGTTGTCTTTAAGCTCTACCAGAGAAGCCACACTGAACTGCGGTTTATTGGTTCTTTCAGTCTTCTGTTCGCGCTCAGTCTTCTGACCGCGCTCGGACTTCTGAGTCCTATCAATCCTCTTAACTTGAACGGTTCTTTTAGACTTAACGTCCTTGGAACTCTTCTGGGAAGATGCTTGTTTTGATGGCGCCATGCCCTCTGACGACGCTGTATCTTTTGGAGTCACCGAAGGCTTTTTAACCTCAGTAGCCTTCGAGTCAGGTTGAGATTTCTCAGTTACCTGGGGTTTCTCGGCTTTTTTAGTTGAAAATATTTTGAGAGCACCAGCGGCATGCTCCGCGGTAGTCTCTTTAAGAGGCTCAACGGAACGCTTGGTGGGCGTTGTTTTTCTTTTTGTACCACTCTTTTTAGTGGTGTCTTGACTCATCACGGATCTCATTTCTGGTTTGTTTGGTGATGCGTCGCAACAAATTGCAACATCTTTATTATGGCAGAGGCAGCGCCGATAGCCCTGCCTCAGTTTGGAATTTCATCGTTTTACCGAATAGAAGTCGTCGCTCTACGGCAAGTCGTAAGCTTTGCGGCACGTCGCACGTCTTCGCTGCAATCTGTGCAGCTTGCTTACGCGCCAAGATGACGTTTAGCTTCTTGCCACAAATCTTCTTGTAGCTCGGGTTTCTCGTCAAGCGAGAAGCCCTTCTCAGCAGCAGCTTTCTCCATGTACGACCAACGAGCACGAAACTTTCTGCAGGCGCTCATCAGCGCTTCTTCCGCATCAACGCCTTCCCAGCGAGCAACGTTTATCAGCGCAAACAAGATGTCGCCAAATTCGTCCGTTTTCTGCTGCGTACCTGGGGCTTCAGCGTCAAACTCTGCGCGCTCCTCGGCAACCTTGTCCCACACGTCATCGACAGACGCCCACTCAAAACCCATCTTTGCGGCGCGCTTTGAAATCTTCTGAGCCTGCATGAGCGCAGGTAGAGACTGTGGAACCGAGTCGAGAAGACCCTCGGTGTGCACGATATCTTCTGCACTGGCGCGTTCGTCAGCCTTGACGCTCTCCCACACGTCCAAGACGGCCGCAGCCGACGACGTAGAACCAGCTTCTGGCCCAAATACGTGCGGATGTCTCCGTACCAGCTTCTGGTTGAGCGCTCGACATACGTCGTCGATGTCGAAGCCCGCTGCGCGGTCGCGCACCCCACTGCCCGCACTGGCACCGCTATCCGCCTCAATCTGCGAGTGAAGAACTACCTGTTCAAGCACGTCGCCAAGCTCTTCCTCAAGGTGCTCGGGAGAGTCCTCAGCAATAGCCTCAACCGCCTCGTAGGCCTCCTCAATCATGTTCTTTGAGATGGACTGGTGCGTCTGCTCCTTGTCCCAAGGGCAGCCATCCTCCTGACGAAGTCGCCAGATGGTTCTAACCAGACGGTCGAACTCCGGATGCGTCTGCGGTGCTCCGGGACGAGCCTTTGTTTCTTCATCAACTGCAGCTGCTAGCTGGGCGATCTTCTCGTCAGATGTCATGTAGTTTATTGCTCCTCGGGATACAGGAAATTCCAGTCGTTGCGCAGGCCGGTCATAAGCTCCATAACGTCCTTTGAGACCTCAAGCTGCGCCTGAGCAGAAGCGTCTCCTGCAACAGCGGACTCCAGATCTGCCAGTACGTACGCCAGAGCGTCAGCCGTGCGTCCTACCTGGACTTTCTCCTGTTTGCCGTCGTCAGTCCACGTAATTGTGGCAACGTCGGCGCGTGGGTACTCCATAATCTCAATAAAGGCCTTATCAGTGGAAATCATAGCGCGTTTTGGCTGCTTGGAATGAAGTGTCAATGCCAGAACAACCATCTGACCCTCGGCGTTTCTGAGCAAAATGCCGTCCGTCTGATCAACGCCGGTAGGGGCTGGATTCATCATGGAGAGCACGTCATGAGGCTGGCTCTTCAAGAAAAGACGCGCCAGTGTCAGCGAATAGACGCCAATGTCCAGAAGCGCGCCGCCCGCAAGCTTGGGATTGAAGAAGCGATTCTCCATGTCAAACTCTTTGTAGCTGCCAAAATTCTCCTGAATCAGGTTGACTGGACCAAACTCGCCAGCCTCCACCCGGCTAACCAGCTCTTTGTAGAGCGGCATGTGCAAAATGGTGCAGGCGTCCATGAGCTGAACGCCGTTTTGACGAGCAAGTTCTTCGGCCTCAAGCAGCTCAGCCGAGTTGAGCGTAATGGACTTCTCGCACAGAACGTGCTTGCCCGCCTGAAGCGCTTTGCGCAGGTAGATGATGTGCGTGTTGTGAGGCGTGGTCAGGTACACCGCGTCAATCTCGTCGCTGGCGAGAAGATCGTCGATGCTGTCATACACGCGCTTGACGTGGTGTTTTTGAGCAAACGCGACGGCCTTTTCCTGCGTTCTGTTGGCTACGCCGTCAATGGTTCTACCAACCGAAGCCAGCGCCTCTGCCATCTGATTTGCAATAACTCCGCAGCCAATAACACCCCACCTGAGGTGTGGTGCGGTAAAGATCGTGTCCACGGCACTCGCGGCGTTCTGTGCAGCGCTCGTGGTCCCCGCAGCGCTCGCGGCGTTCTGTGATGTCTGACCTGCTGTTTGGCTCATATTTACTCCTCAACCTCGTCGTCGCCACCAAGCTCTTCAAGAACTCCTAAGGCAGCGGGCATCAGCTGTTCTTCATTGCGATGGAACGGATACGCCAGTTTATGCGTCTTTGGATACACAATAGCACCACGACCCTTCAACTTGAGGGCTTGTTCGCGAGGAATTTCTACACCCAGATATACCAGACGACCATTTGTCAGGCTTACTGACGTTGCACCCAGACGCTGCGCGCGGATACGCACGCGAGCACGATCAAACAAGTTCTTACCCGCAAGCGGCAGGGCGCCAAAGCTATTCTCGGTATCTTGCTGAAGTGTATCCACATCGGAAAGCTCTGTAGCTGCGGCAAGACGACGGTACACCAGAACGCGTCGGTCAACCTCTGGCAGATAGTCCTCATCAAGATAGAAATCTGCAGGTAGATTAATGGTCACTTCAGCCTGCTCCAGCTCAGCAGACTCACCGCGAGCCTCGGCAACTGCCTCGCCCAACATCTGTGTAAAGAGGTCAAAGCCAACGCTGGAAAGGTTTCCGTGCTGCTCAGCGCCCATAAGGGAGCCCGCGCCTCTAATCTCCAGGTCACGCATGGCAATACGCATGCCACTGCCCAAATCCTGGAACTCGTTGATTGCGGTCAGACGCTCGGTTGCCTCTTCCGTCAGCGGCAACTCCGCCGGGAACATAAAGTACGCGTACGCCTGCTGTCTACCACGACCAACACGGCCCTTAAGCTGGTACAACTGAGCCAGTCCCAGGCGCTGTGAGTCCTCGATAATCAGCGTGTTAGTGTGCGAGTTGTCAATGCCGGACTCAATGATGGTGGTGGCCACCAAAACGTCAATCTCGTGCTCCTGGAAGGCGAGCATGACGTTCTCTACCTCGCGAGCGCTCATCTGACCGTGAGCCACACCCACGCGAGCCTCTGGAGCCGCCTCCTCCACGCGAGCCACCGCTTCATCAATAGTGGTCACGCGATTAGACACGTAGTACACCTGACCTTCTCGCTCCAGCTCGCTTCTAATAGCTGCGGAAACAAGATCCGGGTTGTACTCGCCCACCATCACCTGAACAGGCTTTCTGCCAGGCGGCGGTGTCAAAATCAGGCTCATATCGCGCACGCCGCTCATGGCCATCTGCATGGTGCGCGGAATTGGCGTTGCCGAGAGCGTCAGCACGTCTACCTGCTCGCGCATGTTTTTGAGCTGCTCTTTATGCTGAACGCCAAAGCGCTGCTCCTCGTCAATGATAACCAGGCCCAAGTCGTGCGGATTCACGTCAGCTGAGAGTAACCTATGGGTTCCTACCAGCACATCTACGGTTCCGTCCGCAAATCCCTCAAGCGCTTTTTTCTGCTGAGCAGGAGTCACAAAACGCGAAAGTACGCTTACCTTCAAATCAAACGGAGCAAATCGCGAGAAAAACGTCTCGTAGTGCTGCTGAGCCAAGATGGTAGTTGGGCACAAAATCATAACCTGACGAGCGTCCTGGCACGCCTTAAACGCAGCTCTGAGCGCCACCTCGGTCTTACCAAAGCCCACGTCACCGCAAAGCAGGCGGTCCATTGGCTTACGCGCTTCCATGTCCAACTTAATGTCTGCAACAGCGCTTTCTTGATCTGGCGTCAGCTGATACGGGAAGCTGGACTCCATCTCCTCCTGAGCGGGAGTGTCCAGCGAGAACGCATAGCCCGGCACCGAAGCGCGACGCGTATAGAGGTCTACCAGGTCGAACGCCAGTTTCTTGGCGGACTTTCTTGCCTTGTTAGTGGCACGCGACCAATCTGCCGTGTTAAGCCTGGTCAGGCGCGGATTGTTGCCGTCGGGTCCCACATAGCGCGTGATGCGGTCAACTTGCTCCAGAGGTACATAGAGTTTATCGTCATTGGCGTACTCTAGCAGGAAGTAATCACGCTCTCTACCTGCGACTTCTTGGCGCACAATGGCCGTAAAGTGAGCAATACCGTGCTTTGCGTGGACAACGTAATCGCCCGGCTTAAACGGGAACGTTACTGTTGTGGGGTCAATGCGTTTGGAACGCTTCTTGTTGCGCGCGCTTCTGGCCGTCAAGTCCGAGACAGAAAGCACTGCTAGATTGGCCGTTGGGATAATGATTCCTGCAGGAACGGGCGCGTCGGTAAACGTGACACGACCGCGCTTGAGCGGCGCGTAGGCTCCGTTTTGGTCCGGCTCGTTTTCAAGTGCCGTTCCCAATGACTCCTCAAACGGGATCGACTCATCCGAGAAAAGCAACTTGAGGTGCTCTCGAGCGGCACGGTCTGGAACTGCAAATACCACGGCATCGCGGTCTTGCACCAACTGCCTCACGCGACCCAAAAGCTTTGTATCCGAGCCTGCAATAGACGGCTGCACCACAGAGAGCTCCGACGTTACCGCAGCTCCCGTACGTAGAAGTGACGAGAAGGACAAGCGTTGCTGCGAGCCAAAGTCCATGGCCTTGGGATCTGTATACAGACCATCTAGTTTCACTTTTGATGCTGTTGCGGATGCAGAAATTTCGTCAAAGACACGCTGACAGTCGTCAAATAGCGAACGTGGCTCCGCAAGAACTACTAGCGTCTTTGAAGAGATGTGCTCAAGCGGGCTGGCAGTGCCTCCGTACAACACGGGAAGATAGCGCTCAAGTGCAGGAGCCTGAGCTCCGCGCTGAATAAGCTCCAGGTCAGCAGCGAGCGCAGAGTTTTCTTGCGCGCGCGTGTAGAGCGCTTCTTCTGCGCGGCGAATGGTTTCTTTGGTAAACGCAAGCTCTCTAGCTGGGGCAACAGTCACCTCATCAATGGTACCGATAGTCTGTCCGGTTGCTGCCACCATGCGCCTGATGCGGTCAATCTCGTCTCCGAAGAACTCAATGCGTACAGGACTTGTAGCTTGAGCTGGGAAGATATCAACCGTATCGCCGTGAATGTGGAAGGTGCCAGGAGCATCTACCTCGCCTGTGTCGGCGTATCCCATGCCGACGAGTAGCGAGGCCACGTCCTCAAAGGGGACGTCGTCGCCAACGGTAAACGTCGCTGGAAGAAAATAGCCAGAACCAACAGGGGGAACTCTGCGCATCAGCGCGAGAGCGCTGGCAACTACAATGACCTTCTCGCCAGCGGAAAGCTTGGCGATGGCACGGCACCTAGCTCCAATAAGGGCATCGTCTGGCGTGGTATCCGACCAGGGACGATCTTTGCGATTGGGATAGCGCAGCACAGCGTCGTTTCCCAGCCACGCTGCAAGTGAGCGCGCCGTGCGGTCCGCGGCGTCCTCTCCTGCAACGACTAGCAGGCACGGGCGGGGGTTTTGCGCCCAAAGTGCAGCTAGCATCAGCGGGCGAGCGCTTTGCGAGAGGGACAGAGTGGCGTCTGATCCACGCGAAAGCTCTCGCTTCAGCTTCTCTAGCTCGGGTGCGCTCAGTAGTTGAGCTGCAACTCTATTGATAAACACACAGTCTCCCGCCATGCCGCTAAACCCACATGCAAACGCATGCGGGTTACACCAAACCTTACTGGGCACGCGCCGACGGCGCACAGCCGCGTCCGATGCGCGGCAACGAAGCCCGACCGCACAGGTTTGATAACTTTTCAATTGGGCTGTTATTGTAGCTGTTATGCAGCTATTTTGCTATTCTCGCCACACGTGATAACGTAACTACATACTGGGTACACATAGAAGGAATTGAGGAGAGGTTATGCCCAGAGAATCAAAGAAAGTCAAGGTAGAACGCGGCATTGAGCTGTGCCGACGCATGCACAAGCTCTATCCAAGCGTCCAGAGCGCGCTGGATTACCACGACGCGTTTACCCTGCTCATCAGCGTTATGCTTTCGGCGCAGACTACTGACGCCGCCGTAAATAAGGTCACGCCCGAGCTGTTCCGCCGCTGGCCAGATGCCCCATCCATGGCGGCCGCCAATGCCGTCGAGGTCGGAGAGGTTATCCAGACTATCGGCTTTTGGCGGGCAAAGGCCAAGCACTGCGTGGAAACGGCGCAAATCCTGCTAACGGAGTACGGAGGAGAAGTGCCGGGCACCATGGAAGACCTGGTCACGCTCCCGGGCGTCGGTCGAAAGACTGCAAACATCGTGCTCAACAAGATGTTTGACGTGGTCGACGGCATCGCGGTGGACACGCACGTGTACAGGATCTCCAAGCGCATGCGCCTGAGCTCGGCTTCTACGCCGCTGGCTGCCGAGAAAGACCTGCTCGCACTTCTCCCCCACGAACTCTGGAAAGATGTCAACGAAGAGTGGATTCACTTTGGGCGAGAAACCTGTACCGCTCGCAACCCCAAGTGCGTCGGCTGTCCCATGAGCGACATCTGCCCCTCTTACGAGCAGCCCAACCGCTGGTTCAAGGGGTAGCACGGGCGCGAGCGCGAGCTGGAAGTTCCACATAACATGCAGGTCAGACCGGTGTTCACGCAGGTGGACACCGGTTTTTTGTACGGCGACAGTGTCGTGTGCGGACAAACTTGCAGGTCGGACGCGCGAAGCGCTGCTGCGGGCGCACGGGGTTTCTCGGCAGATGCTTCTGAGTTGCGAATCCAGACTCAAGTACCGCGATAAGCCTGAAAAGCGCATGAAGTCTGAGTACATTTACTCAGACATAACGAGAAAAACCGGCAAATAGCTCAGACTTGGTGAACTTTTCCGGCAAATTACTCAGACATGGCGAGAAAATCAGGCTCCATGGAGGGGCAATCTCGCGCGCACTTCAAAGTCCGCCTGAAAAGTGCAAAGAATCTGTGTTTG
>OFCM01000302.1_pt1 | contig 19933 bp, 20 predicted proteins | sample 1520841 | NCBI WGS metagenome assembly OFCM01 (sample SAMEA2699037, study PRJEB24076) | metagenome | biome: Human gut stool | place: Spain | collected 2012-11-21 | reverse complement strand
ACGGGGACTCTCAGGCTGTGGATCAGGTACTCCGGTATTATGAGGGCTATATCAACAAGCTCTGTACCAGGACGCTCTACGATTCCAACGGCCAGCCCCGTGTTCGGGTGGACGAGTACATGAAGCGCCGACTGGAGATCAATCCCATTCCAGACCTGACGCCACGGAGGACGCCGTTTCCAAAGTGAAGCGTCTGATACGGAATGACCTCCGAAAAAATACTGCAAACAAATAGAAAAAGGCAGCAGACAGCTTCCAGGCAGCGCGGTATAATTGAGTTAGGAAAAGCATTGTCTGTTTGACTGTCGGATAAGGAGGTTAAAATGTTACAGTCAAACACCCGCCCTGCCGTGAACAGTTTTCCTTTTACCGTTTTGAGCAGCGATGAAATCACCGCTCTTTACTGTCGGTTATCCCAGGACGACAAACAGGAGGGCGACAGCAACAGCATTATAAATCAGAAGAAAATCCTCAAAAAGTACGCAATGGACAGGGGATACACCAACATCCAGTTTTACATTGATGATGGTATCTCAGGCACGACTTTCAACCGGGCCGGCTTCCAGAGCATGATCGCAGATGTGGAGAGCGGCAAGGTAAAGCGGGTTATCGTCAAGGATATGTCCCGCCTGGGCCGTGACTATCTGCAAGTAGGTATGTACACGGAAATCTTTTTCCCGGAGCATGATGTTCATTTTATCGCAGTCAATGACGGGGTGGACAGCAACCAGGAAGATAACGAGTTTACCCCCTTCCGCAACATCATCAATGAATGGTACGCAAAGGACACCAGCAAGAAAATCCGTGCAGTGAAGCGTTCAAAGGGAATGGCCGGAGAACATATCGGCTCCCATCCTCCTTACGGTTACAGGAAAAATCCTGAAAACAAAAAGGAATGGATCGTGGATGAAGAAGCCGCCGAAGTGGTCCGTGAAATCTTCCGTCTGTGTGTCAGTGGTTATGGTCCTACCCAGATTGCAAATATGCTGACGGAAAGAGAAATCCTCTGCCCCACCTACTACGCATTGGAAAGAGGCGAGAAACCGCGTACCGTACTCCCTCCCCATAAATACGCATGGAACGGCCCGGTTGTCGCAATGATATTGGACCGGGTGGATTACCTGGGGCATACGGTAAACTTTAAGACGCACAACAAGTCTTACAAGTGCCATAAGAAAATCAAGCATACTCCCGATCAGTGGAAGGTCTTTGAAGATACCCATGAGGCCATCATTGACAAGGAAACGTTTGAGATCGTCCAGAAAATCCGGGCCGGGAAAAGGCGGCCTACCAGGATGGGGGAAATGCCCATGTTCTCCGGCCTGCTCTACTGTGCAGACTGCGGGAGCAAACTGACCTTCCATCGGAAAGCTGATGAACCGGCAGAAAAACATCATTATATCTGTGGAAATTACAGGAGCAATACTTCCAACTGTACCATGCACTATATCCGTAACGTGGTAGTGGAGCGAATTGTCCTGGAAAACCTGAAAGAAGTCATCCGCTATGTTTCCAACTATGAGGATGAATTTGTGCGGATGGTGATGGATGCCGATGTGCGGCAAAAAAACCGTGAGCTGGCGCAGAAGAAAAAGAAGCTGATTGAGCTGCAGAAGCGTATCGGGGAACTGGACACCATCTTCCAGCGTATCTATGAGGACAATATCACAGGCAAACTTTCTGACGAGCGGTTTATGAAAATGTCAAAAGGCTATGAGGATGAACAGCATACCTTACAGGCCGAGGCAGACAAAATTCAGAATGAGCTTCAGCAGGAAGAAAAGAAAAGTGTTGATGTGAAACGCTTTCTTGCCATCGTAAAGAAATACACGGACCTGACCGAACTGACACCTGAAATCTTACGGGAGTTTGTCGATAAGATTATCGTCCATGCACCTGACAAGAGCAGCGGCAGACGGTTACAGGAAATTGAAATCATCTATAACCATATCGGAGAATTTGACCATTCAAAGGTCACTCTCTGGAAAGGAAATGCGGTATAGCATATCCCGTGCCATACCGCATAATCCTAAATCTTAAAAACATCCTTACGAAAACCTTGTTAAATCGGCATTTTCCGGGGTTTTCTTATGCCTTTTTCGTCTGATAGCTTTTGAAGCTTTTCGCTGTTTTTGACCGTATGTGACCTCGGTTAACCCATTTTATAAGGGCTAAAAATGGGTTAACCGGGACAAATGGGTGAGTAAATGGGTTAACTGAAGGGTCAACACAAGGTGAATTTGCGGAGTTTTTCTCATGAACACCCCTAAGTAAAAATGAACTGCATTGACGCTGATGCGGTTTGTACTAATTTCATAAAATATGACTATGGGAAAATGATTTTAAATTCTTTGTCAGGAGGTAAGCCCACATGAAAAAAGGGATGCTTATATATGACTCCTCCACAAATCGCTTTGACGTTTTGTATGAGGAAGGAAACAGTTATGGCGGGCTGCACTGCGGAACTGCAATGGAGGCCTTGATAAATGACGAATGGATACCCACTCGCATCGAGTACGGAAACGACTGGTATCTCGTAGGAGTGCAGAAGGAATCGTTACCCGGACTTCAAGTAAGAATATAGTAACCACATGCTGCAAGGGCAGTCTCTTGATTAAGGGGCTGCCCTGTTTTTATATCCAATCGCAGAAAGGAGGAACCCGTCATGCCGAAATGCCTGTTCAGATACCAATGGGTTAAGCTGCCCAGGACTCATTTGCCGGTCGGCAAGGGAATCATGGGTTATTGGGCGAAGCTGGCCTCGCGGGCGGCATTTCGCAAGGGTCGGGCAAAATACTGCGGATACACAAACGATGTAATGCCGGGGATGTGGTCCGGTGGCGTGGTCGGCTTGAAGATCATTCTGGGCGTCAAAAGCCGCACGGAGGCTCTGGAAATCATGAATACGCTCAGCCGGTTCGGGTATATCCGTTACACGCTTGACGAGAAAACAAAGAAGCTGGAATATGTCGTCACCGATTGGGTTGTAAAATGCTCCGGCGCCGAATGCATGAGTGGGGCAGTCTACGCAACAGACGGCCACGGCTTTCTCTGCCTTCCCCGCAACATCACGCAGCGCCTTGCAGATCAGCATTATACATTCGGCGAATCAGATGCATGGCTGGACCTCTGGTGCCACACGGTTTGGCAGGAGACCGGCAATGCGTTTTCCTGTCTGGCGCCTGCCGTTCAATTCGGGAGACTTGGCGCCGCTTTGACATTGGAAGCCTTGGGACGGCGCTGGGGCTGGGAAAAGACAAAGGTGTGGAGATTTTTTCAGAAGAATGAGGATGCCTTCGCTCTGCACCGTCTGCCGGGCTCCTATGGCTGCCTCATTTTCAATAGACTGTATCCGCTGGATACAGAGGCTTCGCTGCCCACCGGCGCAGAAATTGAACGCATTATTGAGAAAATGCGTATTTGCGCCGGAAATGTGCATATTGGAGGCTCGGACAATGCACGCCTGAACAAGATGATCCTTTGGTATAGCCGCAGGATCATTATCATGAGAACCACTGATTATGCCGAACAGGTATCAAAAAATCGCGTTGCACTTTCGTCCCCTATAATACGCGCGTATATTTCTCTGTGTTGGAATTGTCAGAACTGTATCTATGACTGCAGAGGTGTAAGTAGTAGACTACGCCGCATAGATGCGAACCACATCCGCGGGCTATGTGCTTACGCGGTTTTTTTCTTAAACTCACGAAACCGGAAAGGAGAATCGACATGAGCAAAATCGAAAGCAGTGCCGGAAAGGCGCTTTATGAACAGCAGGAAACCAAGCTGTCGCAGCAGTCCGCCGCATTTATTGAACTTTTAACAAAGCGCGGCATTCTGGGAGATTCGTCTATCGATGATGACAGAGTCCGCCAGGCTAAAAAGGAGAAAAAGAAAAGCATGTATCATAACACGCTTCTCCTGCTGCAGCACTACCGAACCATTCTCTGGACGCTGGAATGCTTCCCGTCCAGCGTAGCAGAGGAGCTGGATCGCCCGCTGAAGGATCTGGATACGCTGCTGGATCGGATCGACCTGGAACTTGGGATGAACAATCGAAAGCTGGAAGGCCGGATGGAGAGTGTACGCCGCTCCCGCCTGCTGGTTGACCGGCTCAACGATGCGGTCAGCATATTGAAATCCAAACCGGTCAACGGGAACAAGATGTACGACATCATCTACATGACCTTTCTCGGGCCGGACAAGCTGATGCACGAGGAGCTTCTGTACCGTTTGGACATCTCTGCCCGGCACTATTACCGGCTCCGCACGCAGGCAATCAATATCATCGCCCTGCGTCTATGGTCTGCCCCTGCCGGCGAGGTGGATTCCTGGCTGGAGGTTCTTTCTATTTTGGAAAACTGGTAAGGTTAAAGGTCTCGATTATTACATTGCTTCTACAGGAGCGGGACAAATGATACCGCGCAGATGCATCGACATAGCAGCCGTTTGATTATGTGCAGATTGTTTGGAGATACTGTAGATAAGGAACGCAAATCCGGTTGAAATTCTGTCCCGAATATTATATAATATTCGGGACATGATGAAGGAGGGAGACAGGATGAAAACTGGATATTCCAAGCAGATACAGGAGCGAATCAACGGTGCGGACGACGGCACAATCTTCGTGAACTCGGATTTCGCGGATATTGCTGATTCGGAAACAACCAGACGCAATCTGAACAGATTGACACAAATCGGTGTGCTTCGCCGGATATTAAAAGGTGTTTACGAAAAGCCGAAGTACAGCAAGCTGCTTGATGAATACGTAGCGGCTGACCCGGACGCAGTTGCAAAAGCATTGGCGCGAAGTTACCATTGGACCATCGTCCCGTGTGGGAATACAGCCCTGAACCTTCTGGGGCTCTCCACACAGGTAACGGCGGTCTGGTCCTATATCAGCGACGGCCCGTATAAGACCTATGAGTGGAACTCCACAAAGCTGGAATTTAAGCATAGAACCAACAAGGAAATCACCGGTCTGTCTTACATGACGAGTTTGGTGATCCAGGCGCTGAAAACTTTGGGAAGGATCAATATGACGGCGGAGATCATACAGACGCTTTCTGAAAAGCTGACCGAGGACGAAAAGCAAGCCTGTCTGAAAGAGGCGACGGAATCTACGGATTGGGTTTACGATACGATAAGGAAAATGTGTGGGGGCGACACACAATGAGAAATGTAGCACGATTGCCGGACAGTGACCGTGGCGAACTGTTCCGAAATACAGCAGATAAGATGGGCTTGAATGATGCCATCGTAGAAAAAGATTTTTGGGTATGCTTTACGCTTGACCATCTGTTCCACCGATGCCTCTGGAAAGATGCTATTACCTTCAAAGGCGGTACCAGCCTTTCCAAAGCATTCAACCTGATCAGCCGCTTTTCCGAGGATATTGATCTGATTTTGGATTGGCGGGTGTTGGGATATGGTAAAGACGAGCCATGGGAAAAGCGCTCCAACACCAAGCAGAATGCATTCAACAAAGAAGCCAATGCGCGGGCAGAAGTTTTCCTCGCAGAACAGTTTTGCCCCACCGTTCAGGCAGAGGTCTCTCGGGAGCTTGGCTGTGAGGCGAACACTTACATAGACGAAACGGACAAACAGACCGTCATCTTTGCCTATCCGCACCTGTTCAAAAACCCTGCCACCTTGCAGGTCATTCGTTTGGAGATCGGGGCGTTGGCTGCTTGGACTCCTGCAAAAATTGCGCAGATCGAGCCCTATGCAGCAACCTACTATCCAAAAGTTTTTACACAAAAGGATACGGCAATTCTGACCGTTGCGCCGGAGCGGACTTTCTGGGAAAAGGCGACGATCCTGCACCATGAAGCCAACAGACCAGAAGGTTCGGAAATGCCGCAGCGTTATTCCCGGCATTACTATGACCTATACCGTATGTCCATGACGCCTTTGAAAGAGGCCGCTTTTGCGCGGGTGGACCTGCTGAAAACGGTAGTAGACTTCAAAATGAAGTTCTATCCGAGATCTTGGGCAAAGTATCAGGAGGCTGTCCCGGGCACCTTGAAGCTGGTTCCCCCGGAGTATCGCTTTTCAGCGCTGGCTGCGGATTACGAAGCAATGAAGGATATGCTCTATGGTGATGTTCCTTCTTTTAACACAGTGATGGATGCACTCAGAAATCTGGAAAGAGGTATCCATTTGCTGTAGCAGCTTCATAATTCACGACGCTGACTGCCTTACCGGTTGTAAAGTCGCCGGTTTCTCCGCAACAGAGTAAACGCCACTTCCCTTTTGGCATAGTGGATGGCACAGAAAAAGGCGGAGAAAATGGCACGGTTCGCGCCGATGACATGTAAATGCAAACATGCTATACTGTTAGCGTCCGATAGTAGGAGCACACCATAAAGGCACCGTTTCTGCGAGGCATTTCAGCCTCCGAGAGCGGTGCCTTTTTATGTGCCGAATTGAAAAACAGGAGGTAAAAGCATGTCAAAGCAACTTGTATCAGGTAAGCATCGGCTCAGAAATACCTACTGGTCGTTAGTGGGTGCCGCGTCGGCAATGATCCTCTCCGTCCAGCCCGTAATGGCTGAAACGATCTGGGATCGCTTTTCCACGATCATGCGGGATATCTACGGACAGCTGGTCGGGATCAGTACCATTGTCGCCGTGACCGTGGCAGCCATTGCGTTGTTGGTGCGGATGGTCAGCCGGAACCAGCGTGCGGTGGACGAGGCCACCAGCTGGCTCAAACGAGTCGTTGTGACCTGGATTATTCTTAACACACTCGGCTTTATCGTAGCATACCTGCAGCCGTTGATTGCCGGCGGGCAATACACAGGGTGATGTACAACAGTTCGGGATCAGACAGGAGGTGAACGACTATCTTAGACTGGATTTTTGAAGGGATCGTGACATGGATCTCCAGTATTGCCTCGCAGATCATGGACGCGGTTTCCGGTCTCTTTCTCAATGCGTTGGGAACAGACATGGTGACCATGGAGGAGTATTTCCCCTTCATCACCAAGGCCTTTGACGTCATGCAGTACACAGCCTGGGCAGTCCTTTTTCTTATTGTGGTCTGGCAGCTGTTCCGGGCGTTCGGAGGACCCATTACCGAAGCCGAAAACCCATGGCAATTAGTTGTGCGTGGCGCGATTTTCGCGCTGCTGATCGGATACGCAAAACCAATTTTCATGCTGGCGCTCGACATTGCCAGAGCGCCGTATACGGCACTGATGGATGTAAGCATGACGGCGGAGGAATTCACCTTTGCCGGTGTGGAGCAGGTACTGAGCAACGGACTGCTGACAATCGTTTCAACCGTGACGGTTGTCGGGCCTATACTGGTTCTGATCCTGCTGATCGCACTCGGATGGAATTACTTCAAGCTGCTGCTGGAGGCGGTCGAACGGTATATCGTGGTCGGTGTGCTGTGCTATACCTCCCCGCTGGCATTCTGCATGGGCGGCTCCAAGGCGACTAACGACTCCATCTATACGGACATGTCCTCCGTACCGCCCAAAATGAAGCAGATGCCTATCCTGGGCGATCTGCATAAGCATTTGCAGGAGAATCCCATGACCCAGCGGCTGGCGGCCATCATCAGCCGTTTTGTCACCGGCAGTGCCCAAAGCTTCAACAGACAGACCAATGTAGACCTCTCTAATAAGTACATCGTCCTTGACCTGTCGGAGCTGAAGGGCAAACTGCTTCCGGTGGGCATGTTCATCGCACTGGATTATGTGTGGGATCAGATAAAGTCTGACCGCACCAAACGCAAAGCCATCTTTATCGACGAGATCTGGCAGCTGATCGGCGCCAGCTCCAACCGTATGGCCGCAGAGTTTTGCCTTGAGATATTCAAGGTTATCCGCGGCTTCGGCGGAGCGGCCATTTCCGCAACGCAGGATCTGTCGGATTTCTTCGGTCTGGAGGACGGCAAGTACGGCAGGGCGATCATCAACAACTCCAAGAACAAGATCATTCTGAACCTGGAGCCGGACGAGGCCCGGTATGTACAGGAAACGCTGAAGCTCACCCGCACGGAGATACGCGCCATCACCCGCTTCGAGCGCGGCGAGGCGCTCATCAGCTCCAACAACAACAAAGTGCCTGTGGTAGTGAAGGCCTCCAAGCTGGAAAAGGAAATGATCACCACGGATCGCGCCGAGCTGGAGGCAATCCTCAAAGAACGGCAGAGGGAGAAAACGCATTCAGCGTAGAATACGCATTTTGCAAAGAATACGCACACGCAGAAGGAGGTGAACAACATGCTGCTTGATGATGAGCGCCATGTGATCAAATGGCTGTCGCAGTACGGCGCACTGACCAAAACACAGGTGATCCGACTGCTGCGGGACAAAACCCCGGAGACGGCGGAGAAGATTCTTCGCAATCTGAAAAGGGAGCATCAAATCTCGGATGTGGCCGGTGGCTACTATCTGGCTTTGGATGGACTATGCAAGCCGGATCAGCGGACGATCCTTGCCGTATGGGTGCTGCTGCGGTTTATCGACTATGTGGATCCCATGGCGCATTATCCTGCGGTCTACCCGTCCCAAATCTTTTTTCTGAAGGAAAACACCGGCTATGAGATCGTCGTGCTGTATGACGGTGAGCAGCACCTTAGCAAGCTGCTGCAGCCGCAGGATGACGAGATGAAATATATCTTTGTCCTGCCCAATATCGCCATGGCATCCCAGATGATGCGCCCCAAGGCGCCCTGCCTGTTTGCAACCGTCAACTTTGCCGGGCAGGAAGAACCGGACATTACATTTTACACAGAGGAGGCTGCAACCGATGGACTCGATAAACTCGTTCATTCATCTGCTGGATAAAATAGAGACGCAGGATCGACGGCTCGGCATGACCATAAAAAATCTCCGCTGTCTGACCGGAGGGAAAAGCATGGAGCTGGCGTATGCCATGGCGCTGAAGCTGGCTGAGGAAAGTGAAAAATTGACGCTGCTGACCAGAGCGCTTCCCGCCTACACGGGAAATCCGCGGGCACTGCAGGATGTGGATGCGGTTGCAGCAGAGTCGGTTCCAATAGAAGCGGGCTTTACCATCGAAGGTTGGTTCTGCATCCGGCTGCCTCTGCTGCTCCCCAAAAAAGAGAGGGGCTCCGCCTCCTATGTTCGGGGCATCCTGTACCCGGCGCTCAGGAACTTCTTTCAGGGCAAAGCGCCGGTTCGATACCCCGAAAGCATCATGATATTCCGTCATGTATATGAAAAAGGCAGGCCGGAGCGTCGGTACCGGGATCATGACAATATTGAGATCAATATGGTCTCCGATACCGTCGCCATGTATGTGCTTACGGATGACGCGCCGCCGTGCTGCGATCATTTCTACTGCAGCGCGGCCTCCACGCAGGAGCGTACGGAGGTGTATGTGGTCCCGGCACGGGATTTTCCCCAGTGGCTGGTGCTGGAGCCCCTGATCCCGGACGAGGGGGTGATGCTCCATGAAAATGTGCCGGAGCGGCGTCAAAAACATGTGTAAAAACAGGGCAAAAACCTGCCTCCCCAATGACATATCTTTTAACAGCCGGAAAACACCGATGAAACCGATATTTTTCAGGCTTTTTGCGCAGACGGTTTCCGACAAAGAGAGCAGTCATGTTGTCGGAAAACTCCTGCATTCCGGGGCTTGAAACAATGATTACCGTTCGGCCGGGAAGTCATGTGCATCGGCTTATCACAGTGCTTGGGCTCGCCGGCGAATACCCTGTCCGTTCGCTTGGCGTACTGGGAAACGAGCGTACTCTCAGAGCGCTGGTGGGTAAACTTTCCACAACACAGGAGCTTCGTAATCCGGATACCGATGAGCGGATGAGGGTAAAGCTGCTGCAGCTGACCGGCATCGGGAACGCCAAAGCGATTCGTTTCTGTAAGGGCGCTCTCCCCATACTGGAATGGATACATCCGGACGCATACGGCTATTATATGGCCGCGTTTTACAATCATAGATTTCCCGGCGGTATGGCGCATCGGGACCGTAACCTTCGGGTTGCCGAGACGATTGGGATGCACCTGATCGCCGGTGTCGAGACAAGGGCCTATCTGCTCCCCGCCTTGCAATACCGTGCCATCCTTCGGATAACACCGGACGCGCCTGCCTTCTACCTGGCGCGGGACTTCAAGAGGATCACCCCTGCGGAACAGAACAAAACCATGTTCACACGCATCGTCGGCGCAATCTTCTATCCCGGCGGCTGTTACGCCGTTTACAACACGCGGAACGCTGCAATGAAATGGAACGGCATGGGAGAGTTCAAGGCGCTCCACAGCCTGACGGAGCTTGCCCGCATGAATGCCGGGGTTCAGAGCATCGACTCCGCAATCCTGCTGGGCGAGTCCTATGATACGGCGCTGACCACACTGCTGGAGTCGGATAAAAACCGGCGACTGGAACTTCGGTTTGACGGCATCTATCGGCATATCTATTTTGTGCCTATGAATGCCGGCGGCATCCGGCAGCTCAGATTGCTCACCGTCCCAGACTGGAAAGAAAAACTGCTTGAACTGCTGTTCGACCCAGACGTCCGGTCATATAACCGGGGATTCATGGAATACGACGCCAGTATCGGCGGCACCTGTGTTTTCTCGCATCTTGACGGCGACATCGCACGCCTGATCCGTTTTCGTGAGGCAATGCAGACCGGCGCAGGGAGCTTCGAGGTACTCTGCTTCGATGATCAAGCGCCTTTTCTAAGAGACTACCTTGGCCCGCATATCACACTCAAAACCATCGACGCTGCCACAGTGGAAGCAGAACTGGGACTATAAAGGAGGAATGCATTCTGGATAAAAAACGAGCAGCAGCCATCATCGCCGTCTCCATACCGGGACTTATCACCCTGCTTTACCTGGGCGGAGTGCTTGGCCAATTGCTGATAAACTACGAGCTTTGGATGAATTCCGGCGGTCTTACAGGGCAAACGACCATCGGCGCCGTAGACTGGAATCCGATCGTGTGTCTGGGCAGCGCCTTCAGCATCCCGGGGCTAAAAAGCATCGGTATACTGCTGCTGACCGGGGGCGGTATCACGGCCTATGTGCGTTTCCACGATAAATTCAGCTCCAAGGACTACGATGAACGCGGATTTACCCGCAGCAAGTACGGAACCTACGGCACCGCATCATGGATGAAGGACAAGGAGCTGAAAGAGATTCTGGAGATCAAGCCTCCACTGCAGGCCGATGGCATCATTTTGGGCGAAAAAAACGGCAGCGTCGTCTGCTTACCTAAAGACACCAGACTGAACCGTCACATCGCCGTATTCGGCGCATCCGGTACCCGAAAATCCCGCGGCGTGATCCGTCCGGCGCTGTTCACCATACTCAAGCGCGGAGAGTCGGCAGTCATTACGGATCCGAAGGCGGAGCTCTATAACGATACCGCCGAGTTGTTCCGCAAGAACGGGTATGAGGTAAAAGTATTCAATCTGGTAGACCCCCGGCACGGCGACTCATGGAACTGCATGTCAGACCTGAACGGCGATACTCTGCTGGCGCAGGTGTTGACCAATGTCATCATCTCCAACACCAGCGAGGGCAAGGGCGACCATTTCTGGGACAACGGCGAGGCCAATTTGCTCAAAGCGCTGGTGCTCTATATCGATCTGGACAGGAGCCGCAGCCCGGAGACGAAGAACCTGGCGGCCGCCTACCAGCTCCTGACCCAAAACAGCGAACGGCAGCTGACGGCGCTTTTTGAAAAGCTGCCGCTGGATCACCCCGCCCGTGCGCCGTTCAATCTTTTCTCGCAGGCCAGCGACACGGTGCGTTCCGGCATCGTCCTTGGACTCGGCACCCGGTTACAGGTCTTACAGAACGAGGCTGTGCGGGACATCATCAGCCGCAGCGATATCGATCTCACGGCGCCGGGCAAGCGCAAATGCGCCTACTTCGTCATACTCAGCGATCAGGACGCAACGATGGCGTTTCTGTCCTCGCTGTTCTTTTCGTTTCTATTCATCAAGTTGGTGCGCTATGCCGACAGCACGCCGGAGCTGCGCTGCAAAGTCCCGGTCAACCTCATCTTCGATGAGTTCAACAATGTGGGCAAGCTCGGGGGCGCAGCGGACGGTTCGGATTTTGCCCGTACGCTCAGCGTTATCCGCAGCCGTGCGATCTATGTGATGCTGGCCGTACAGAGCCTCGGTCAGCTCCAGAACCGGTATCCCAACAATCTCTGGGCAGAGATCGTCGGCAACCTGGACGTGCAGCTCATGCTGGGCTGTACCGATGAGGTCAGCGCCGAGTACTTCTCCGCGCGGAGCGGTGATATGTCGGTGGAGATCAACTCCACCATGACCGTGCGCAAGACCATTGCCGTAGCGCAGGTCATCCCCCAATACCGTCAGACGGAGGGCCAGGGGCGCAGACGGCTGCTGACTCCGGACGAGGTGCTGCGCATCCCCAACGAGGAACTGCTGGTGGTCATCCGAGGACACAATGTCCTGAAACTGAAAAAGTTTGATTATGCTGACCACCCGCTGGCCAAGGAATTGACTCCCGTCAGCATTCTTGACTACACACCCCCGCACGCGGCAGCGCCTTTTCTCCAGACTGAAACGACTTCGCCACACGCAGCGTCTGAGGAGCGGCCGCACACATCGTCCATACCCTCAAAACGCAGAACTCTGTACAGCTCCGCAAAACCGCCGAGCGAGTTTTGAACTCAATGCTTTAACTAAAAAGTTGACATTTAACTTTAGTGATGTTATAATGCCGAAAGAAAGTTAAATTGGTGGTGAGCAGATGGACTATATCACAAAAACACTGGGCGTCCCGGTAATACGGACAGAGTGGAAGCAGCAGGCAGCCTTGCCGTTTTTTTTGAACGATAGATATACATTTGAACAAGCGGACATTGGCGGAGTAGCGTGCCTTATTGTTCATCCTGTGGGGGAACTCGATACGATCAATACCCTTAAAAAGCATGTGGCGAGGCTGCATGCAGCAAGTGGGCGACAGGTCGTTTTTGAGTTAACGGCCATATCCCGGCAGCGCCGCAACTCCTTCATTGATGCGAAGCTGGCGTTCGTCGTGCCGGAAAAGCAGGTGTATCTTCCCTTTCTCGGGGCTCTGCTTACAGAGCGCTGCGATAGCGAGGGACTCGTGACGGGCGCAGAGAAGCTGCAGCCGTCTGCGCAGATGCTGCTGTTTGCCTATATCCTGAATGGGAACGAGCCTATGCCGATGACACCCTTTGCGGAGCGGTTTGCCTTTTCCGCAATGACGATCACGAGAGCGGCAAATCAATTGGTAGAGCTTGGGCTCCTTAACAAGTCCTGCTCCGTCGGAGCGCAGAAAATGCTCTGCACCGAGCTCGACACGAAGGGACTATATCAAAAAGCCGTCCCCTACCTCATCCAGCCTGTCCGGACAACCGTATTCATCGAAAAGAGCGCTGTGACCCGGGATATGTTTCCCGCAGGGCTGAGTGCGCTTTCGGAAATGAGCATGCTCAACCCGCCGGCGGTCGAAACATGGGGTATGGTTGGCGGTAAAATTAAGGGATCGGCACAGAAATTGATCGATTCTGAAAAGCAATGCGCCCTGCAGCTCTGGCGCTATGATCCGCGCCGTATCAGTCAGACAGGCAGAGTTGATGTACTGTCGCTGGCGGCAAGCTTAGCAGACGATACGGACGAGCGGGTAGAGCAATGTATTGAAGAAATACTGGAAAAGGTGTGGTGACAAAGATGGTAACTGGATTTGAGAGCTTCAAGCGGTGGTTTTCCGAGTACAGCGAGCAGTATACAATTATCGGCGGAACAGCATGCGACCTGCTCATGAGCGAGGAAGGCATGGATTTTCGGGCGACGCGAGATATTGATATGGTGCTGATCGTAGAGAGCCTGACGCCGCAGTTCGGAGAACGATTTTGGTCATATATCAGAGACGCAGGGTACGAACACAGGAATAAGAGTACCGGCGAACCGCAGTTTTACCGATTTACGAATCCGAAGAGCCGGGATTATCCCTACATGATAGAGCTGTTCTCCCGCCGGGCTAATGCAATCGTTCTTTCGGATGATGCGGTACTTACGCCATTGCCACTGGACCATGAAATATCCAGCCTGTCGGCGATTTTGCTGGATGATGCGTATTACCAATTCCTACGCGAGGGGAAAACCACAATAGATGGGATGAAAACGGCGTAGTGCTTTCCAAGGATCTGCCTTACGGCCGCTATACCGTACACCAAATCGAGGGACAGGAAGGACAGGCCTTTGTTCCGGACTTCACCGTATTCATCAGCTCCGACGAACACCTGTACTCCTATATCCTCAACAACCAGACCATCACCAGTTTTATCCGCGTGGAAAAACGCGATGCTGAGACCGGGAAGATCATTCCGGCAGCAGGCATCGGTTTTCAGGTCAGAGACCTGACCTCCGGCGAACTGATTTCACAGACCGTCTATTATCCGGCGCCAGTGACCATCTCCACATTCTATACCGCAGACGACGGCACGCTGATGCTCCCCTGCGAGCTGCCCTACGGCCGCTATGAGCTGATCGAGGTGACAACCTGCCATGGCTATGTGCTGGATACCGCCCCGGTTCCGTTTGCCGTGGATGGGTCAGAGGCTGTCGTGACAGTTACAAAGTCCAACATGGCGCAAAAAGGCGTCATCCGCATCCAAAAGACCGGCGAGGTCTTCAGCAGCGTTGTAAACGAGGGATCCATCTTCCGGCCTGTATATGAGAATGCCGGACTTCCGGGCGCAGTTTTTGATATCGCTGCTGCGGAGGATATTTACACCCCCGACGGAACCTTGCGCGCAAAGGCCGGAGATATTGTAGACACCGTCACCACGCAATCGGACGGCATGGCCGCCAGTAAGGCACTCTACCTTGGCAAGTATGTGATCACTGAGAAGCAAGCTCCGCACGGCATGGCCCTTCAGACCGAACCGCATACGGTTGAGCTGGTATATGCCGGACAGGAGGTTACGGTCACCGAGCTTCGGGCAGATATGTACAATGAACGCCAGCGTGTTGAGATCAGTCTGGTAAAGACCATGGAAACGGATACGCTGTTCGGCATTGGCCAAAGAGACGAGCTCACGCACGTTACATTCGGCCTTTATGCCGCGGAGAAGCTTGTGGCAGCCGACGGCAGCAGCATCCCGCAGGACGGCCTGATCGAGATGGTGTCCTTGAATAAAGACGGAAAAGCGATGTGCAAGACGGATCTCCCCTTTGGACGCTTCTACCTGCAGGAGATATCTACCGACAGCCATTACCAGCTTGGCGATACGAAGTATCCGGTGTCGTTTGACTACGCCGGGCAAGACAAGAAGCTTGTCAAGCTGATTGCCAACGAGGGCGCAGTAATTGAGAATAAGCTGATCTACGGCTCCGTTTCGGGTCTGAAGGTTGATGCAAACGATAAGCCACTCTCCGGTGCGGTCATGGGCCTGTTTGCTGCATCCGAAACGAAATTCACGAAGGATACCGCACTGCTGACAGCCGTATCCGCCGAGGATGGCAGATTCCGCTTCGAAAAGATCCCCGCCGGCAACTGGCTCGTGCGCGAGATCGAGCAGCCCAAGGGCTTCGTTCTGAGCGAAGAGCTGTTCCCGGTAACGGTCAAGGAGCAGGGACAGGTCATTGAGATCAAGATTGCGAACAAACTAATCCGCGGCAGCGTCACGCTGACGAAGTATGACGCAGACTATCCCGAGAATAAACTCAGCGGCGCGGTATTCGAGGTCTACCGTGATGTTAACGGGAACAAGGCGCTGGACAAGGATGATGTATTGCTCGGCACCATGGAGGAGTCCTCTGCCGGCGTTTACTGGATGAAGAATCTGGAGTACGGCGGCGTACTGGTAAGGGAGAAAACCGCACCGGAGGGCTTTATTCCGGACGAGAAAGCCTACTATGTGGAGATCGATACCGACGGAAAAACCTACACCGTTGAGAACGAAGCCGGAAAGGGCTTTATCAACCATGCGCTGAAGGGCTCCCTCAAGATTATTAAGACCACCAGCGACGGAAAGAAAGAGGGCTTTGCGTTCCGCATCACCGGCGCCAACGGCTACGATATGACGTTTACGACCGACGCCAAGGGCGAAATCTTCATTGAGAAACTGCGCATCGGCGAGTATACCGTCACGGAGCTGAAAAACAGCGCCAGCGAAGGGTACAAGATCGCAGACCCCGTCAAAATCACGCTTGTTGCAAACGAAACGCTGACGGTAAAGATCCATAACGACAAGACGAAGGTGGATGTTCCCAAGACCGGAGACGACGCTGATCTTATACTCTGGATCTCACTGCTCGGGCTTGCGGCGGCAGGAGCGGGCTGCACAGCGTTTTTCTACCTGAAAAAGCGCAGAACGAGCAAGCATATTGCCGCGAAAAAGTAAATAACACCTGTCCGGGGATACGCTTGAACGCGCATCCCCGGATTCGTTATGGAGGAACGATATGAAAAACGACAGACGCAGAAGAAATCGGCCGCGGAACCGTGAGAAGAAGGGCGTCAGGCAGTCCCCGGGCCAGGAATGCCGGCATGTATGGTCGGGCGGCGTATGCCTTAAATGCGGGTGCTTGCAGCAACCCCCACGCTCAAGCGGTGAAAAACTGCCCGCAGGACAAATTCCTGCGGGCAGTACAGATGTCAGAGATAGTTGATGGGAATGACCCGATCCGAAGCCTTCAATGAGACCAGCCTGTCATAAAGACAGATCACGCCGCCGGGACCGTGCCTGACACCGGGAATCTTATCCAAGAGGTCGAAAGCGTCCATGTCTTTCTCCGGTGGGTCGATGTGCTTTTTCATCCCCAGCGGACACGGTGTCCCTTTCTCAGTTATTGCCGGTGATGAACGTAGCATTGAAAGAGCATTGCAATCAGAATTCTTCATGCTATAATATACCCACATCACTCGTGAGACTATGACTGACTGCGCTCAGACCAAAGGATAATTGGTGCACGGTTGTAAACGGGTGCAGAAGGAGGACTAAAGTCTATGACAAAGAAAGAGCTCGTTTCTTATGTGGCTGAAAAGGCCAATCTCAGCAAAAAGGACGCGGAAATAGCGGTCAATTCCGTATTTGACGGTATCACGGAAGCACTGAAAACCGACGGCAAGATCCAACTGGTCGGCTTCGGCAGTTTTGAAGTGAAGGAGCGCGCCGCGAGGATGGGCAAAAACCCGGCTACCGGTGAAACGATCGAGATCCCTGCCGGCAAAGCCCCTTCCTTTAAGGCGGGAAAGGCGCTCAAGGACACGATCAAGTAAAAACTAAATACAGCATCAGAGAGGACGGCTTGAGAAATCAGGCCGTCTTTTTCTATGCAAATTACAGGAGGTCATTATGAAAAAGATGAAAACAGGCATCGGCGTAATGCTGGCGCTATTGTGCTGTATTCTCATGTGTACAGGTTTTGTCTATGCTACCGGCGATGACACGGACGGCACGGAGCTTCAAGTCGCGCAGCCCGTCATCCTTGAGGTACAGCTTGGCCCCCAATGGGCGGGCGTTGAATTCCAGCTCAAGACGGATGCAGGCCTTTATCCGGGCACGATTGCCGTGGGGCAGGACGGGATTTTACGAACCGAGCTGGGCAATAGCGGCAGCTATGTCCTTTCTTGCCTGACATTAAATGCCGCCGTGCCGGCGCCGGGCGATATCCCAAGTCCTGATGTGACGCAACAAGAACAGGAGCCGCTGACAACAGGCAGTACAGAGAACGCGGATGCCGCTTCGCAGAATGTGCAAGAGCAGGATTCGGGCCGCCCTACCGTCGGCGGGATTCCCGTGATGCACATTATCCTGTTCGGCGGAGGGCTCCTTCTTGCGGCAGGTTCGCTGGTCGCCATGCGCTTTATTCGGAACAGGCGCCCATCAGAACGCTCGCCGTATGATCCGGACGATGAGGACGATGACGAGGATGAATACGAATATTGACATCGCCATTCTGGAGAGCGCGGGCAGTTTAGAGAGGTGTATCTTTCCTCCAGACCGGTTCTGAATTGCAAAATACAAAACTTTTAGAAATATTATAATAAAAAGATTAAAAACATTACTTTAGGGCTTGACTTTTGGATTCTGATATGCTAAGCTGTAACCGTGGCAGGGGCTTGCACTCAGGCTTTCAGTACTTCGGAAGAGCTCCCGGAGTTAGACTCTCCCCGCGGGAGAGAAACTGTTACGGATTTGCGCACTGAGCGATCCATACGGTGCAAGCCACAACTGAACTCATTGGCCGGAAAGCTGCTTTGATGACAGGAACGTGCTCGGTATGTAGAAACCGACTTTGCCGTCCTTGCTTTTCATGCAGTTTTCCGGCCTTTCTCTATATCCTGACGGAGGTGAAAGGACCGTGAAACACAAGAAAAAGAAGAAAGGAATCAACCCGTCCGCCATGCGCTGCCAGTATTGCGGCGGCACCGTTGTGCTGCGCTCCGCAGACGGCATCTACCATGAGAACCACAGCCATACCATGCTCTATGTTTGCAGCAATTATCCGCGGTGTGACGCTTATGTCCGCACCCATCCGGGCACGAATATCCCCGTCGGCACATTGGCTAACCGCGAGCTGCGCACGCTTCGGAATCAGGCGCACCACTATTTCGACCAACTATATCTGAGCGGTTTGATGAGCAAGCAGGACGCCTACCTGTGGCTGGCAGGGCTTCTGCAGGTACCGCTTTCCAAAGCGCACATTGGCTTTCTCGGCGAATATTACTGCAACGAGGTCATCGCCGAAAGCAAGAAGCTCCTGGAGCATCGCAGGAAACAACAGCCGTCCGGATTTCGCCCATGCAAAGGAGGCGAAGCATCATGACGCTTACACAACCCCAGCAGAGAAAAGTGGAGCAAAACCTCGGGCTGGTCGGGAAGGTGATCAAGGACAAGGTCCATAATCCCGGTCAAAACAGTATCTACAGTTACGATGACCTCTATCAGATCGGCTGCATTGGCCTCTGCAAGGCGGCATACAGCGATAAAGGCGGATGCTTCTCTACGTATGCATACAGGCTAATCTGGAACGAGATATGCACGGCGTTGATCTATGCCAACCGCCGGGCGGCAAAGGAGTGCGAACTGCTCCCGGAGGTGCTCGGGAAAGAAGATAGTTTAGACGAGCATCACGAACTGAGCATGATACTCGACCGGCTGGAGGCCAACGCTTCCGAGGCGATGGCGAAAGGCATCCGGGCGATCCGTCTCAGCGCCGAAGGCTATTCCCACGCGGAAATCGGCAGCATACTCGGGGAAAGCGACAAATGTGTCGCCGCCCGAATCTCCCGCACCAGGAAATATCTCAGGTCGCATCCGGACCTTGCGGCATTCTGATTTATGCACAATTGAAAACGATACAGCAAACCCTCCCTCCCCAGTATAAACACTGCGGAGGGAGGGTTTTGCGTTTTGGAGGAAGTTATGAAACTCTTCAAGAATAACCGCTGGCTGCTTATTCCGATCCTGTCCTCACTGCTGCTGCTTGTCCTTATGAAAACAGTGCTCTTTCTCGGGTATGTCCCGACTGAGTCTATGGAACCTACACTGAAGAAAGACTCATTTATTCTGGGGACACGGCTGTACGGAGATTTGACCGATGGGGATATTATCATCTTTGAACGGGATGGGCGGCTGCTTGTAAAGCGAATTACGGCATCCGGCGGCGAAGCTGTCATTCGGAATGGCATTACGCTGATTGTGCCGGAAAACTGTTATTATGTTCGGGGTGACAATGCCAACCACTCCTATGATTCCCGCTTCTGGTCGGACCCGTTTGTAAAGGAGAGCAGCATAAAGGCAAAGCTGCTGGGCTAATTCTAAATATAAAAGCACAACACCTGCGACAATTTAGCCTACATCAGATACCCCGCAAAATCCAAACAAGCATGAATCAAAATTGACCATCCTATTGATTTGCTCTTTTCGTATATCGCCGAGAACACCAGTGCTCCAACAATGCCACCACCGA
>OFCM01000299.1_pt1 | contig 20456 bp, 14 predicted proteins | sample 1520841 | NCBI WGS metagenome assembly OFCM01 (sample SAMEA2699037, study PRJEB24076) | metagenome | biome: Human gut stool | place: Spain | collected 2012-11-21 | reverse complement strand
GTTTACCATTTTTTCTTTTATATATGATTGGTGTATCGCTTTTACTTTTTGTAATGTGTTCAGTATTAGAATGGTTAAGACTGAAAGTATTTAATTATTATATAAATCACTAGAAATGAATGAAAATTTCATGAATATTTAAATGATATTTAATCTCTATATGATACAGTATACGTATATCTTGTAAAGGTATACGTATTATTTGTATGGAAACATGGATACATAGGGATAAGCGTATTGCTTTGCAAGATTGTATAGTAATTGTTTTTAGTGTAAAGAAGAGGTATTGTATTATGAAAAAACAATTCGCAGCAATTTTTGCAGCAACAGCTGTTTTGGGTGTAACTACTGCATTTGCAGCTAACCCATTCTCTGATGTAACTCCTGATTCTTGGGCATACCAAGCAGTTTCCCAATTGGCAGCAGCTGGTATTGTTAATGGTTACCCAGATGGCACTTTCAAAGGCCAAAATGATATCACTCGTTACGAAATGGCTCAAATGATCGCAAAAGCTATGGCTAACCAAGACCGCGCTAATGCTGAACAACAAGCTATGATTAATCGTTTGGCTGATGAATTCTCCAACGAATTGAATAACTTGGGCGTTCGTGTTGCTAAATTGGAAGACCGTGTTGGTAATGTGAAAGTAACTGGCGATATGCGTCTTCGTTATCTTGGCGCTCAAGAAAAAAATGGCCATTATGTAACTGCTGATGGTGATTACAGCAAACATTCCAAATTTGACGCTCGTGCACGCGTTCAATTCAACGCAAAAGTAAATGACCGTACAGAAGCTGTTGTTCGTATGACTTCTGGTGATTTTGAATTGGGTGATGCTAGTAGCACTGCATCTGCTTCCATCGATCGTGCTTATGTAAACCATAAATTTGGTGAACGTGTATCTGTGAAAGCTGGTCGTTTCGATCAAACTATCGGTAATGGCTTGATTTATGATGATGGTTTTGATGGTGTTCAATTCAATGCAGGCAACGATAAAGTACAATTCCAAGCTGCTTACGGTTATGCAGTAGAAGGTGCAGCTGAAGGCCAAACTCAATTAGAAAATAATACATTTACATATGCAAGCATCAAAGGTGATTTGAATAAACATGTTAACCTTGGTGGTTTCTATGCACGTAATAACAAACACAAATCTGATAATACAGATTTCAAAAACTTGTATGGCTTTAGCACAGATGTAAACTTTGATAAAGTTTGGGTTGGTGGCGAATACGTTAAAGGCGCTGGTATGAATAAAGGTACTGCTTGGACAGCAGGTATCGGTTATGGCGCATATGACCAAGCTAAACAAGGTACTTGGGATGTAAAAGCTCAATACTTCAACTTTGGTCAATACATGGGTGCTGTTTCCTCTACATGGGATATTGCGTATGATTTCGGTCAAAAACCTGCATTTAATGGCTTCAAAGGCTGGTTGGCAACTGCTAACTATGCATTGCAAGACAATGTTGGTTTGACTGCATACTATGGTTTTAACAACAAAACAAATAAAGCAACAGGTAATAACGAAAAATTATCAAACTACTACCGTGTTGACCTTAACTACCAATTCTAATCTCATAGATTAGTGTAGTTTAAGTACAAGTACAAAGATGGCGAAACGCATGTTTCGCCATTTTTTTATGTTACGCTTACTTAAAATGAAAATAATATGAATATTTTATTCTCTGCTTATCAATTATTTATCTCTCATTGTTATACTAGAAAGGAATATTACGGTTGTATGATGTGTATATAAGGGGAACGAGGGTACTAATATATTAATTCATGCGACTATAGCGTGTGTAACATATAGTTTCTGTATAAGAGAGGTATTTATGAAACATCAATTGGCTACTATGTTGGCAGCAACAGCCGTGTTGGGTGTAACGACTGCCTTCGGCGCTAATCCATTTTCTGATGTAACGCCAGATTCTTGGGCCTATCAATCTGTGTCTCAATTGGCGAGTGCGGGCATTATTAATGGCTATCCAGATGGGACTTTCAAAGGCCAAAAGGATATTACCCGTTTTGAAATGGCCCAAATGATTGCAAAGGCCATGGCTAATCAAGACCGCGCGAATGCAGAGCAACAAGCGATGATTAATCGCTTAGCTGATGAATTCTCCAATGAGTTGAATAATTTAGGTGTTCGCGTTAACCGCTTAGAGGATCGCGTGGGCAATGTGAAAGTAACCGGCGATGTACGGTTGCGGTATCTTGGTACTAAAGATACGGACGATGGTTTCATAAGAACCCAAGGGGAGTATAGCAAAAAGTCTCAATTTGATATGCGTGCACGTGTCCAATTCAATGCGAAAATTAATGACAAGACTGATGCGGTAGTGCGCATGACGACCGATTCTATTGAATTTGGTAATACTTACGATGATAATACAGGTGAATCGACTGGAGCAGCTTACATCGACCGCGCTTATGTGGATCATCGATTTGGCAAATATGTATCTGCAAAACTAGGTCGCTTTAACCAAGTCATCGGCAATGGTTATTTTTATGACGATACATTTGACGGTGCTCAAATTAACATCGGAAACGATAAAATTCACTTCCAAGGGGCCCATGGCTATTTCTTAAAAGGAATGTTTACCAATACCTCCGCAGATATGAATGATACCGTTACCTATGCTAGCCTCAAAGGTCAGCCAAATAAACATATCAGCATGGGTGGTTTCTATGCTCGTATGAACTCACCATATAATATGGGATTTATATTTAGACAGTTCTATGGTTTCCACACGGATATTAATTTTGATAAGGTTTGGATTGGTGGCGAATGGGTGAAAGCAGCTCATACGGACCGCGGCACAGGGTGGACTGCCGGTGCAGGCTATGGTCATTATGATATAGCTAAAAAGGGCACGTGGGATGTGAAAGCCCAATACTTCAATATTGATGAGAAGATGGGCGCTGTATCCTCTAAATGGAACCTTGCCTATGATTCTACACAAGTTGACAATGGTGGTCACTTATGGTTCCACGGCTATAAGGGTTGGCTTGGTACTGTAGACTATGCATTGCAAGATAATTTAGGCCTTAGCGTATATGCTGGGTTCAAAGGTAAAACAAAACCTGAACTTGCTAGTTATAAGCGATCCTTGGCTAACTACTACCGCGTAGAGCTTAATTACCAATTCTAATGTGATGTCCAGCTATTCTGATATCTTGATGTTCTAATCTATATGTGTTGTGTAATGTATATTTATATTGTTAGTGAAAGTATGTATTGTGTTTGTGGAGAGGGTTAGATTATGAAAAAACACTTGGCAACGATGTTGGCAGCAATGGCTGTGTTAGGTACGACGACGGTCTTCGGGGCTAATCCATTTTCTGATGTAACGCCAGATTCTTGGGCGTATCAATCCGTATCTCAATTGGCGAGTGCGGGCATCATCAATGGCTATCCAGATGGGACTTTCAAAGGCCAAAAAGATATTACCCGTTTTGAAATGGCCCAAATGATTGCGAAAGCCATGGCCAATCAGGATCGTGCCAATGCGGAACAGCAGGCGATGATTAATCGCTTAGCCGATGAATTTTCCAATGAATTGAATACTTTAGGCGTTCGCGTGGCTCGTTTAGAGGACCGTACGGGTAATGTGAAAGTTTCCGGTGATGTGCAGTTTTTATTGCGTCATTCCTTTACGAAAAATGGCGTATTAGTAGGGCAAGCCGGTCAATATTACAAGCCATCTAAATTTGATATCCGTGGTCGTGTGCAATTTAATGCAAAGGTCAATGACCGCACCGATGTAGTGGCTCGCTTTAGAACCTATCAAATGGAATTTGGCGACGGCGGTGAATATGAATCCGCTCTTACACTGGATCGGGGGTATGTAAACCATCAATTTGGCAAACATACGTCTGTGAAGGTGGGCCGTTTTAATCAAGTCATCGGCAATGGTTTATTGTATGATGATACATTCGATGGTATTCAGTTCAACACGGGTAACGACAAGGTTCAACTTCAATTAGCCCATGGCTATGCGACGGCAGAGCATAATGAAACTCGTTTCTTGCCAGACCGTGATCAATATAATTATGCAGGCCTCAAAGGTACATTGAATAAGCATATCGATGTGGGTGCGTTCTACTCTCGCCATAGAAGAGATACATCCGGTTATTATAATACATACGGTAATTTGTATGGTTTAAGCACGGATATGAATTTTAATAAACTTTGGGTTGGCGGTGAATGGGCAAAAGCGGTTGGCACCGCACATAGCCATGCTTGGACTGCGGGCATCGGTTATGGTAATTACAACGCCGCGAAAAAAGGAACGTGGGATGTAAAAGCGCAATACTTTAGCTTTGATCAAAACTTAGCATCCTATGGATCCAAGTGGAATTTCCCATTTGATGCCAATAATTACCATTGGGATTATAATGCGACACCACCATCTGTTACCACTACATACCGTGGCTTTAGAGGATGGATGGCCACTGTGGACTATGCATTGCAAGACAATGTGAGTCTCAATGCATACTATGGATTTAAGAATAGAACACATCGAATCGATGGTTCGCTTAATGAATACTTACCAAACTACTACCGCGTAGAGTTAAATTACCAATTCTAATCAAATAGATTGGCACAACTTAATACAATGCAAAAAGATGGCGAAATAAGATGGCAAAATATATATTTCGTCATCTTTTTTGTTATATTTGCGGTTTTTCTATAGGTGTTGAGGTTACCTTTACAATCCTATGAAAATCCAATGAACTTTTCTCTGAAATATAAAATATTTGTTATAGTATGTTATACTTATGTTATATTCTGCATATAACGGTTATCACTTATAAGGGGATAGGGAGAATCAGTCTGGTAGCGCCGATTTGCAGATGTGTATAGTTCTTTTTATGTTGAGAGAGGTATAGTTATGAAAAAACAATTTGCCGCTATCTTTGCAGCAACAGCTGTGTTGGGTGTAACAACTGCGTTTGCAGCGAACCCATTTTCCGATGTAACCCCTGATTCTTGGGCGTACCAAGCCGTGTCTCAATTGGCTAGCACTGGCATCATCACGGGCTATCCAGATGGGACTTTCAGAGGCGAAAATGGTATTACTCGTTTCCAAGTAGCGCAAATGGTAGCGAAGGCGCTCGCTAACCAAGATCGTGCGAATGCGGAACAACAAGCCTTGATTAACCGTTTGGCTGATGAATTCTCTAACGAATTGAATAATTTGGGCGTTCGCGTGGCTCGTTTAGAGGACCGCGTAGGTAATGTGAAAGTAACCGGCGATATGCGCCTTCGTTATCTTGGTTCCCAAAAGAAAGACGGTAACTATGTAAACGCTGTGGGCGATTACAGCAAAGGTTCCCAATTCGACGCGCGTGCTCGCATTCAATTCAATGCGAAGGTCAATGACCGCACAGACGCTGTCGTTCGCGTAACTTCTGGGGACTTTGAATTTGGCGATGCGACTAATGGTGGCAATGCAACGGCTACTATCGATCGCGCTTATGTAAATCACAAATTTGGTGAACGCGTGTCTGTGAAAGCTGGTCGCTTCGACCAAATGCTCGGCAACGGATTGATTTACGATGACACATTCGACGGCGTTCAATTCAATGCAGGCAACGATAAAGTTCAATTCCAAGCAGCCTACGGCTATGCTGTGGCAGGCGCTTTTGACGGTTTAACTAAGAAATCCAACAAAACTTTCACCTATGCAGGCGTTAAAGGTCAACTTAATAAACATGTAAACCTTGGCGGCTTCTATGCCCGTAGAAATGCACACAAATCTAGTGGTGACGCACTTAGAAACATGTATGGCTTCAGCACAGATATGAACTTTGATAAAGTTTGGGTTGGTGGCGAATGGGTGAAAGCTGCTGGCGTTTCTCACGGTTCTGCATGGACTGCTGGCCTTGGCTATGGTGACTACGACCAAGCAAAACGCGGTTCTTGGGACGTAAAAGCACAATACTTCAACTTCGGCCAAAACTTAGGCGCTGCATCCTCCACATGGGACATCGCTTATGATACAACCAATACTGCATGGGCTACAGTTGCACCTGGTATAGCTACTACTACAATGAATTACCAAGGCTTCAAAGGCTGGTTGTTAACTGCTGACTACGCATTACAAAAGAACGTAGGCTTAACTGCATACTACGGCTTTAACAACAAAACAAACAAGGCTACTGGCGATAACGAAAAACTTTCCAACTACTACCGCCTAGACCTTAACTACCAATTCTAATATGATGATTGGTATCGTTCATAACTAACACAATCCCCTTGATGAGTATCTCGGTACTTAACAAGGGGATTTTAAATTAGAACACGCCTGTAGTAATTAGCAAGACGAGCCTGATATAGTGTCTCTAGAATTAGAACAGGCGTGTTCTAATTTGTAAGATAGCCTGATATGGTTTCTCCAGAAATAGAACAGGCCTGTTCTAATTTTTAGGAGAGGTATTAAAGGGTCCAGGCAATACTACAGGCCTGTACTAATTTTCAGATGAGATATTAATAGAACAAGGCCTTACCTCTAGAATTAATATACCCTCTCGTGATATATTACAGATAAGTAGTGTTTTTACGTTTATATGTATAAGGAGATACTCTATGTTTCGCTTTCAAAGTGAGTTATTATTACGTTTACAGAAACAATTTGTATCTGAACATGAGGCTGAATTCAAATCTATTGAGGATTTGATAGAAGCATTTATGACTCAATATAATCGTGGTGATTTTAATGATACGATAGAAATGAAATTACGTGATTTATACGAGGCTGCAAAAGAGGCTGATACGACTGAGGAATCAAAGAAATTGTACAATAAGATTCTTGCGTTATGTCCTGATGAAGTAGATGCTAAACGGGAACTTATAGCTCTTGAGTTACATCCAAGTTTTCAACTTCATCAGCTAAAACAGCTAGTAGAATCGTTGAAAAAACCTAAGAAAATGGATTGGCATATAATCGAAGCTCGTCCTTATATGCGCTGCCTCATCGACATGGGGATGATATATTTAGAATACAATATGTATAATGATGCGATTGCATGCTTTACTCCTGTCTTTCACGGGGACAAGCAAGACCATTCAGGATTCCTTGTGTACATGATGGTTGCTTGTTGTGGCGCTGCCAATTGGGATCGTGGTCGCAAGGTGTATCAACGTTATCTTGCATGTTGCGATGATATACAAAATGCATTTAATCAGGCGCCGGATATCATGTTGCCGATGCATATGTTGTATATTTTATTGGCTTTGCAGTGTGGTGAAAGTAAGGTTGCCCATGATGTATTAGCAGACCTTGTTGATGAATATGAAGATATTGAGTGGTTATTACAAGATGCAACACGGTGGAACGATTTTATAGAAGACCACTTAGAGACCATTATGTATATGGTAGACCAAGTGATTGACATAGATTTTGATCCACGGGAATTAATAAGCTTATATACTGCTATCTCATTTTTACCGACTCAATTGGTGAGTTTTGAAAGCCCATTATGGCAGACTTTATATGATGCGTATGAATGTGTTACCGGTCTAATTGTTGTGAATCGGTACTCTAATGATAGTTATATAGGAAAATGCGAGACAGCTCATATGAGTACCGTAGAGGTTACTAAAGGCGGGGCTGTGCGTAGCAATCCGGTATATGACAATATACGGTTTGGTGCACAAATTACACTTTCACAAGCTGGCCTATACACAGTAGCTGATTTTAAAACAGTTACTAAACAAGAAGTATTGATGCTACCAGGCATTGGTAAAAAAACGGTGGAACAACTAGAGCATAATGGTGTTATCTTTAAAGCCTAATATATTACCTATAGTATTGCCTATAATCAATATTAATAAATTATTACAGGGCTGTATTAATTTATAAAACATCATATATTTATTAAGTTCATTCGAATTTGACGATATATATAATTATCTTTATAATATAAGAAGATAGTCAGACGAGTAGATCCGTCAGGCTCATCTCAAGAAACAGAAAAGTGATGAAATGGCCTTTCAGTTACCTAGCTATCCTAGGATAACGAAGGGCTATTTGTCTTTTCCAAGACAAATAAGAGCCACAAGTGAACCAAAGGCAATAACAACAGTCATTACCTCTAGAATTATCATGATTAACTCATAATCACTCATAGAGAATCCCTCCCTCCATTAACGAAGAGAGGCCCAACCTCGCCGACTATCTTAGGTCAATTATAATGCGAACATATGAGTTAAGCAATAAGTATCTATAAATACAGATATACGAATTAAAGGAAAATTAGAGTCTTGATGATAAAGATACATTTGTAACTGAATTAGGTGGACTTATTAAGGGGTTTTTACATTACTACAGGCGTGTAGTAATTAGTAAGATGAGGCTGATATAGTGTCTTTAGAATTAGAACAGGAGTGTAGTAATTAGTAAGACGAGCCTGATATGGTGTCTCTAGAATTAGAACAGGCCTGTTCTAATTTTTAGGAGGGGTATTAAAGGTCCCAGACAATACTACAGGCCTGTACTAATTTTAAAAAGTATGTTAATGGAATCAACAGATAGTACAGGTCTATACTAATTTTATTTCTCTCATATTTACAAACAACAAATTGTAAATTATAATTTAAGATAATTTATAGTTTATTTATATTGTGAGAGTGAGAGGATTTTTATGAGACATGTAAGTAAAGCAAAGCTATCGCTAGCTGTGGCACTGGCGATTGCTGGATTTGTAATGCCTAATATGGTGGTAGATGCGGCTTATACCGCTCCGTATACTGATAATACAGATTTTGTAGCTAACAGTGATGATATGATACGTGTATTCCCAGAATACGATAAAAATATATCTTCTATAGTAGCGAATGGTGGTATGGTTATTATTGAAGATGGGCGTTCTCATATTGGCTATGGTCATAGTGCATTTGCTACCAGTAAAAATGGTGGTACTATTACATTGAAAAAAGGTGTGTATTATTCTGGTAGTGTGAATACACCTGTTGCCCTTGCTCAAGGCGGCACAATTAATATAGGTGTTAATGACCAAGAGGGCCAGTTTTCGGGTGATGAAATATTCGTTCAAGGCGATGTTATAGTTAAAAATGATCCAATTCATAGCTCAACCATTAATATCGGTATAGATGGTGAGGAATCCAATTGGTCTGGGCTAGCTTTCAATTTATCTGATGAAAATAGGCGAAAATTTAATCATATCAATGTGTTCCTTGGTGAAAGAGGGGATTGGGAGTTATTGTATCAAGGTGGTCTTGATGGCACTAACCTTGATAGCAGTACTATGCCTAGCCGTGTACATCGACTCGTTGGCTCTACGAATCGTAATTTTCAAAATATGGTAGAGCAAAATGAGCATAATAAACTGTATATTGACAAACTCGAAGGCCATGTGAATTTTATTTATGATCCTAATGACGAATATGCAGATACCGAAGATCCAGAATATACACCGCCAACCACAACATATAATGGTTTAACGGCTGATTCCTTCTGGGGTGGCGACATTCATATCACAAGTGCAGCCCCTAATGCTGGCGCTCATCTATACACCAGCCGCAAAGGGCTAGATTTGTCTACTGAGGATAATGTAAATAAGGTTTTAGATAATCTTGCACATAAGATGTATTATCATAACTATGTGACTGGTGAAAGAAACCTTGAAGGCACAGTAGCTATTGCTTCTGAAGGTGCTGAATCTGGTCGTATTAAGGTAGTAACGTCTGGCTATGCTAAAGAAGGTGCTATTACATGGCAAGCGGATCAAAATGGCCAAGGTAAATATGTGTACGGTAATACAACAGTAACACCTGCACCGCAACCAGTGCCAACACTAACACCAGCGCCAACACCGGCGCCACAACCGGCACCAACGCCAACACCAGCACCGCAACCGGCGCCACAACCAACACCGGCTCCACAACCGGCGCCAGTACCAACACCAGCACCAACGCCAACACCAGCACCGCAACCGGCGCCACAACCAACACCGGCTCCGCAACCGGCGCCAGCACCAACACCAGCACCGCAACCAGCCCCAGCCCAATCAACGGCATATGATACTCCGCATATGCGTGGTGCTCGTTCTGCGATTATGAGCAACATCAACGGCTGGCGCACATTAACAAATACTTACCGTCCTCGTGCATTGCAACAAGGTGCAACAACAGGTATTTGGGCCCATATCGGTGGCGGTCAATACAGCTATGATGCACAAGGTATTGATACAGATACCACATATACACGTATTCAAGGTGGTTACGACGCTAAAACTGGTAGCGGTTGGACCGTAGGCGGTCAAGTGTCTTACCTTCGTGGCCATGATGATTATGTATTCAATGGCTCTGGCAAAGAAAAGGCCTTTGCTGTTGGCGCCTATGGTTTGAAAGACCTCGGCCGAGATCAATACATTCAACTTGAATCCCAAGTTGGTCGTGTAACGAATACTTTCACAGCTCGTAATGAAATTGGTGAAAGCCTATCTGGCGAAACGAAGGCTAATGCATACACTATCGGCGCTCGCTATGGTAAAACTGTGAAATTACAAAATGGTGTATACATCGAACCTCAAGCACAATTGAGCTATACTCACTTTGGTGGAGATAGCTTTAATGCAGGCACCATGCATGTAGACCAAGCTGGTGTAAGTAGTACTGCTGGCGGTCTTGGCCTTGAAATTGGTAAGACCTTTGGCGCAGGCAGTATCTATACTCGTGTCGGCGTTAACCATGCCTTCTCTGGCTCGGTGAAAACTATATACACAAGTGGTTCTACTGTGAAATCAACAGAACAAGACCTTAAAGGGACATGGACTGACCTTGCATTCGGTGGCCGCTATGGCATCAATGCTAACAACAGCCTTTATGCTGATATAAGCACCGGATTATCTGGCGACTATAAAGCAGGCTGGTCTGTAAACGCTGGATTTACACATAAATTCTAAGATATGTTTACCTAAAACAATCTGAGGATATAGTCGATATATAAAATAGCCCCAGAGTACTAATAGCTGTATATATTAGCTGTTAGTACTTTGGGGCTTTTATAAATATGGTCTCTCTAGAATTAGAACAGGCGTGTTCTAATTTTAAAAGGGTATGTACGAAGGTTCGGAAATTACTACAGGCCTGTTCTAATTTTTAGAAGAGGTATTAAAGGGTTCAGGCAATACTACAGGCGTGTTCTAATTCCCAGTAGGCATGTTACAGGAACGCAATCTCAGAAAATGTGGTATAATAAGTTGTTAAATCGTATACAATCATTTTTATACTTACATAATCTACCTACCATTAGTATATATTAATGTATATATTAAGATGTGATTCATATAATATATATAGTATTAATATAGGTAGTAATTCATAATGAGGAGGCCTCATGTTTCAACGTATGTGTGCAGTGGCTATGTTTGTAGCCGCGCTGTTTATATCTGTTATACCCAATGCCGATGCTCGGCAAGATATTTATGCTTTTACCTATAATGGCAATAATTGGTATGTGGACCGCGATTCGATTGATCGCAGTAAACCGGACGGGTTGCTACATTTTACGGTGTACACCATGATTGGCTTGCGTTATGACGTGGCCAGTGGCAGTGAGTATTACAACGCTGATGTATATTATTACGATCAAAAATTGTCTACCGAAGGTGGTCAGTTATTATATCGCAATCCAGGTATCTTGGCGGCGGCTCGTGTGGCACGTCAACAACCGGATGCGCCTAAACAAGCACCAAAACCAGTGGTAGCACAGCAAACAGCATCTCAATCGATAGCAGCTCAAACGGCGGCTCAATCTGTAGCGCCAACGGTACCGCAACCAAATATCGTCAAGGCTTTATCGACACCGGTTCAAGCGCCTGTACCTGCTAATGGTCCTGTGAAAGTAAACACTCAAATACCTATTGTATTACCAACAGGCCCAGTGAAAAAGGTGGCGGCTAAAACGGTGATGACCTTCCATAATACATCGAAACAAACGACAGGTACGACATCTGAATCCGATGAAACAGAGGCTAATCGTACTCGTAAATAATCCTAAAAACTGCAATTTAGTCTTATGTATACTGAGAATGTATCAGTTATAGTATATATGACTAGGTTGCAGTTTTTATTTTGTATATATGAGGCTGTCTGAAGAAATTTCTAACTTGTAATCTGTATGCATTCCTTTCTATTAATATGCGGAATCAGCAAATCAGCAGGTTGAAAATTGTGGACTTCTAATGAGGCATTAATGAAATAGATGGTATATAATAGAATGTATAAAGTGTTAACAATAGACTGATGACTGGGGGGCAGAGGTCTAACCGTAACTTGATTGTATTTGAGCTGTCATAGAGGGTAGAGAGATGAAGCAGTTCGTAAAGAGGCTAGCTTGTGGTGTTTTGGCGATCGTCACGATGGGCACCATTGTAGGGTGTAGTCGAGAGGAGCCGAGTGTGACGACAAATTCTGATCGTGCGCCCGTAGGGTATAAGGCGATTGCAGCCATGAATGCGTCGGCTGCGGAAAAGGCGGACCGTAGTGTGCGCACGATGTCCCAAGAGGATAAGATTGGCCAATTGATGTGTATTGGCCTAGAAGGCACTACATTTGACGAGTCACAAAAAGAATTAGTACGTAAATATCGCGTAGGCGGTATTGTATTAGATAATGATAATATGGAATCTAAGGAACAAGTGCGGGCTTTCACAAAAGGCATACGAGACACGGCGAATACGTCCAGCCTTATGCCACCGTTCATCGCCATGAATCGAGAACGCATGCAGTATAGACCTAATTTGATGCTACCGTGGACGGACCCTAAGTTGTTATCGAAGCAGGGGCTTGATGCGGTGTCGAGTCTAGCGACGCGCACGGCCATTGAGATGCGCGACCTTGGGTTCAATCTCAATTTGGGTGTCATGGTGAATACCCACTCGTTTTACTCGTACACGAGCGATGTGGGCCGGGCGGCGCGCATCGGTGAGACCATTACTAAACGCTATGCGGCGAATCGCGTGTTTACGGGGTACCAATATTTTCCAGGCGGCGCTGATTACACGGTGCCGGGCATGAAACTAGATGCATCGAAGGCGAGCCTCATGGACGATGATGGTCGCGTTTTTGCTCAGCTCATCGATGCGACGCGTGACGAACATCCTATGATTATGGTGAATGCTGTGAAAGTACCCTCTATCGATGCAAATCATCCGGTGAGTCTATCTAAACCGATTATTACAGATTGGCTACGGAATGAACTGGGCTTTGACGGCGTGGTGATGACCGATGATATCGAGGTCGGTGCTGCTGTTGCTGGTATGTCCATAGAGGATTATGCGGTGCGCACCATTAATGCAGGCAGCGACATGGTTATCCTTTGTAAGCATGCCAAGCACATCAAGGCAGTTCACGATGCATTGACGCAGGCTGTAGAGAATGGAACCATTTCCGAAGCACGGCTTGATGAATCGGTGCGCCGCATCATGCTTATGAAATTTAGCAATGAACAGTAGAGTAAGCATATGCTTTCAAGAATAATATATTAAACATACAGAAACTCTTTTCTCATCAGGGAAAAGAGTTTTTTATGTGTAAAAAATGAATTTATTATCTATTTGTTAAAATTTACAAGATATATTTTATAGTTTATTTAAAATATGATATAATAAACTCCTGAGAACTATTTTAAGGGAGGTGAGATCTTATATGAAATGTAGTAACCATGAGGCGGTCATTGACGCCATAATGGAACTATACAATCAGGATCGCATGGAAATGAGTGTTGTACATGGTCCTTACAGCGTTGGTAAAACGTATATCGCTAGAGCGTTACAGGCTCGATTAGGCAAGGGTCATACCATTTATCTGCTTGGACGCTTGGCGAATGAGTCCATTCATATTCGATCAATTGAGAGAGAATTAAAGGTGCCATCAGGGTCTTTTAAGACCTTAGAGGATGCATTGCGTGGCGTTTTTCAAGCAAGTCTTGACAAGCGGATCATGCTCATCATAGATGATTATCCTTCATTTGTGGATACGGTTCCACAAGCGCCTATCATATTGCGTGACTTGATGGAAACCTATCGTGACCATGGTAAAGTATTCGTACTCCTCATGGGAACCCATGTGGACGAATTAAAAGGGCGAATCTTGGGCGAATCAAGTTTGATTGCAGCCTACATTCATAATTATTTCAAGGTCAATCCGTTCACACTTGATGATGTGAGAGCATTAGGTTGGGACTATACGGACGAAGATCTTGTTAAGCTATACCATGTAACAGGCGGTATGCCGGGGAATCTCGTGCATATAGATCCCGCCTTATCGGTAGATGAAAATATTATGCGTCTATTCTTTAAACCACAAGGCATATTATGTACGGAACCACAACGATTACTTATGCGCTACATTCGTAATGTAGGCGCCGCTAATGCGATTCTCTATGCGTTGGCACAATTGGATAAGCCGTTCTATACAGAATTATGTCATGCCAGTGAGCTTAAGAGTGGTACCTTTGCAACCCGTATGGCCGACCTCTTAGATATGGAAATTATTGGACGTATTCAAGGGGGTAGCCGTGGTCCATTGCGTTACGCAGATTACCATTTTGTGAATACTATGTTCCAATTTTGGTACCAGTTCGTGTTCCCAAATCTTGAGGAAATTAATTACGGTCAAGGGCAATATATTTACGATACCATTGCAAAACCTGCGCTAGATACACTCGCTTAATACAATCGTTTTAGTGAAATGAATTCGAATTCGTGCGACTTGTAATTGATTCGAACTCGCTCATTGTACAACGATCGATTCAAATTCATGCAGCTATGTAAAATTGATCTAAATTGGCGTACTTTACTGAAATAGGTTTGTAATTATACACAAATACATATGTAACAACAAAAATTCCGCTGTAAATGTATGCATTTATGGCGGAATTTCTCATTTGTCTAAATACTCAATTGGGTGTATATTCCAAGTAAGCCTAGGCAGAAAGGAACGAATATGAACGTGAAACATGTGGTTTGTCCCCAAAAGGTGTTACAAGCGGTGACAGACCTTAGTTTAGTGCGCGTCTGCCAAGAACGTCGTGTATCGGTGCTCAGTACGGAACGAGCCGTGTGGCCCATCGAGGAATTGACTATCGATGCGGCACAAATCGAGCTATGCCGACGCTATCGGCCGCTTATCATGCGGTATGCGAGCCGATGTAGTACGGCTGTGATGACGGATGACGTCGAATCATTTCTGTGGATCATCTTTATCGAATCCATCTATAGCTTTCACACATCGGGAAAGGTACCATTTTCTGGCTATGTGAAAGCAGCCATTCATTATGGTTATCTTAATTTTTATAAACAATCAGCTCATCAGTGGCGCCATGAGTTGACCTTGCCCCTGTGTACTAGTGATGATGTATCAGAGCCTGCTATGGACCAGTTCCCGGATGATATAGATATTGAACGAGACATCATCGGAACGGTAACAGAAGACGAATTGCGCAATCGTCTGTGGGCTGCTTTCAAAAAATTACCACGCGAGCAACAACAGTTATTGTATGCCCTATATCGAGATGGCAAGAGCTGCGTAGACATAGGCTGTGAAACACATCAGTCTAGACAGGCTGTACAACAACGCCATAAAAAGGCCATCGACCAATTGCGGTACTATATGATGGTAGCGGATAACAAAGAATTCGATATTCAAGATATGCAAAATATGCATAGTTATAAGTAATTTTAAAAAACTAAAATATTTTTTAATTTATATATTTACAGCTTGTAATTATAGGTATACAATTAACTCATAAGTGCTGCTAAAGCACATTTATATAACACGTGTTATTTATACAATTTTACAAGAGGAATTCCTTAGTTTTATTACTCATTAATCTTAAGAAAGGTTATAATGATGCATAATACAGCGTATCAAACGGTAAGTAATAAAGAATCAATTTCTTGTAATCCAAATGCGATATATGGCGATGTAGCTCACCATATATGTTGCTTAATTCCTGTTTACATAGATGGTGGTGACTGCACCGCATGTTACTATGTAGATGGTCGGCGTGATATCATTCACAAATCCATTAAAACGGTATTGCGAGAGATAGCACGACACGAGGGTGTTCTAGCAAACGGCATTCAATCAACAAGACGGTCAAAGCCCATGTATACGGATCCACGAACGTTAGGTCCTAACATGACATTTGCTTGTCTTAAAGCACGGAAACCAATTGCGCGCGATGTGGTGTATGGTTTATTCAATGTTATCATTCCATTTCAATACCACATTGAGCCAGGACCAGAACCACATACAACGTATATCATCATAGGAGACTTTGATCCTATACTCGTATTTCATTCCCCTGACCACGTGCAACGCAAACTACGAGATGCTTTGTTAGAGCATTTAGATTATACAAAACGGATACTTGCTAAATTGAGTACCTGCGGTAACCCTTATGTGGTGGCTGAAATCTATGGCGCATCGAGAACATTAGCGGGAGTATAGCAACACATTTTGAAAGTGTGGGAGGGACGTAATATGAATTACGCAACAAAATTATGTATTGTTTCAATGATGAGTGTATTTAGTGTATCTTCTATAGGCCTAGTGCAAGCCGCTGATACACCTATCGTTTCATCAGGTGGTGTAGCCTATAATATTGGATTGCAGGGATCTACTTTTTCTAATTCAGACAATGTATCCTTAGGTGGACAAACTGGAGCCACTAATAGCAATCCCTATTCATATACTGCAGATCCAAATGCAAAAGGTAACAATGTTGCCATTGGACGCTTAGCGTTGAACGGATCAAATGGTGGTGGTAATGTCGCATTAGGCGGTAAAACCTTTGTTGACGGTAAGGGCGATTACAATTTCATGGGCACCTTTGCTGCAGGTTATAAAGCTACTCTTTCTGATACTGTTGCCATCGGTTACTTTAGTGGTGCCAATGCTACGGGTAATAAAAATGTGTGGATCGGTAGATCGCAAGCCGGAGGCAGTAAGGGTAATAATACGGTGTTGATTGGCTCTAACTCAAACGTGAATGGTGATTTCAACTATGGCATGGGCCATGGCGTTATCTTTGAAGGTAACAAGAACTCTGCTATAGGTGCATACAATAAAATTGAGGGTAACCAATCTGGCGCCTTTGGTGTAGGTACGTATAATGTGGCTACTGTTAAGGGGGATAACTCCTATAGCGTAGGTAACAAGAACGAAATTGGTGCCAATAACACATTCGTAATGGGTAATAATGTAAAAACATCTCTAGATAATGCAGTTGTATTAGGTAATAATTCCACTGCTGAAAGTAGTGATGTGGTGAGCACCCCAAGCTACACTTATGCAGGTGGCACCGTTAACTTTGCCGGCACTGCACCGGTATCCACCGTATCCGTAGGCGCTACCGATCAAGAACGGACCATTACTCATGTAGCGGCAGGCCGTGTAAGTGCTGATTCTACGGATGCCATCAATGGTTCCCAATTATATGGTGCAAATCAACAAATCGATAATCTATATAACAAAATTAGCAACATTGGAAAAGAGGCCAATAAAGGCGATGCTCGTGCTGCGGCACTAGCTGCATTACATCCAATGCAATTTGATCCAGATAATCGAGTACAAGTGATGGGCGGTATTGGCCACTATAAAGATGCTAATGCGCTAGCTCTCGGTGTGGGGTATTATCCAAAGGAAAACTTGCTCCTCACAGCCGGTGCTACCGTTAATGACCACATCATGGCCAACCTTGGTGTATCCTATAAATTCGGTGAAAACAAAACGCTACAAAACATCTCTCCTGCGTCCTATAATGCTCTCGAACAACGGGTTGATACATTAGAGGCTCAAAATAAAAAATTACAAGAAACAGTAGATATGCTGGTAGAAAAATTAAATAATAGATAATATTGAGATGCTTAAATAGCTGTATAGTGTAAACAGATTTTTCATACAAACCTCAATACATAAGCGGATAGTTAATCCTTTGTGATTAGCTACCCGCTTTTTAATTTGTTTAACTATCCCATAAATACATTAATTTTTATCATGTAATTTTAATATTTTGTGATTTATTATAAATAAACTATTTACAAATGTTTAAAATGTGTTAATATATTCATGTAATCATCATGAAGAAATGATGAGTTTTGAGAGTGACTTATTGTTTTGTTATATAGGGGATAGAAGAACATGAACAATCGTAAACGTATATTAACACTATTGATCAATGGTGTCTTGTTATCTAGCCTATGTGTGGCTAGTGCAGCGGATACAACAACTGGGTCAGGTAATGGTATTGCCTACGGTACAGGTAGTACCGCAAATAACACCTTAGATGTTGCATTGGGTAACAAAGCTAATGTAGAAAACTACGTTGGCCAAAATGGCAGCGTAGCTATTGGTGCCAATGCACATGTTGAAAATATGGCAGGTGGTGCAGAAGCCGCTGTAGGAATGGGGCAAACATCCTATTCTGGTAACTTTTGGTCCTCTGCTCGTGTACCGGCAGATCCATCTAAAGTAGTGGGTTCTGTTGCGATTGGTAATAACACATATGCTCGTACGGGCAGTACCATGATTGGATCTCATAACTATCGTGGAGCCATTGGTGATATAACGATAGATACAGATAATAATGGTACACGTGGTGCAAATCTAAATGTATATGCAACAACTGTTGGTGCGAATAGTTTTAGCAATGGTGCTTTCACCACTACTACTGGTACATATAATGTCATTAGTTCCTCCTACACAGGTGGTCGTTTCTCAACACCTACTCAAAACTTCGGGGCTACCGTAAATGGTGCTTTCAACAGTATTGAATCTACAAGTGGTGGTTCTACAGCTGGTGTAGCAACGGCTATTACTGGCGTTGCCAACCGTGTAGCGAATTCTAATGGTGTACTTGTATATGGTGCAGGTAATGAAATCACTAATTCTAGTACTTCGTTCAGTACGCCTGGTGAAAGTGCTATGTCCGCGAAGGATTTTGCAGACAAATTAAAAACTGCTGTTACCTCCTCTAATGGTGCTGGTGCTACTATGGCATTTGGTGGCGGTAATAAAGCAGACTATACACTACGTACATCTATGATTGGTGTAAACAACACTGTAACCGGAGTACGTGGTAACCAAAGTAAAGATAACTTGGCTATCGGTGTGGGCAATACAGGTACGAAAGTACAGCACATGACTGTTATCGGTTCTAAAAATACAGTATCCGATGCAAATAATACTCTTGTTTTAGGTGATAATCGTACTGTAACGAGTGCAAACAACACAGTTATCTTAGGATCTAGCGATAATGGCACAACAACGACTGTAAATGATGCAGTGGCGGTAGGTCATAATACAGAAGTATCCGTAGTAGGTGGTACTGCTATTGGTAGTGGCTCTAAAGCAACTGTTGCAGCTGGTGCAGTAGGTTATGATGTTCTTACCAATGCGCCATCCACTGAAACATCTTCTACTTGGGTATCTACAGCATCGGCTGTGTCTGTTGGTGATGTAGATAATAATGTAACTCGTCAAATCACATCTGTCGCTGCTGGTACAAATGATACTGATGCGGTAAATGTGGCTCAACTTAAATTGTTGCGTAACAATGTAGGCGGCGATATTACGAATATCCAAAACAACATTACAAACATTAATGGCAATATAGCTCGCTTGGACAAACGCGTAAATCGTGGTGTTGCTGGTTCTGCTGCCTTGGCGGCCCTTCATCCGCTCGACTTTGACCCTGATGCTAAATGGGATTTTGCTGCTGGCTATGGTCATTACCACAATGGCAATGCTGCTGCACTCGGTGCATTCTATCGTCCTAACGAGGACGTTCAATTGAGCGTAGGTTCTACATTGGGTAATGGGGAAACTGTTGTGAATGCCGGCCTTTCTGTGAAAGTCGGCGCTCATAGCAATGTATCTCGTTCTCGCGTAGCCATCGGTAAAGAAGTGTTAGAACTTAAGAAAACCGTAGCACTTCAAAATGCACAAATCCAAAAATTGACAACCCTTTTAAATGGTGTAGCTGGTACTAATATGAAAGCTGACCGCACTACACTATTCCCAGATGTGCCAAGCAATCACTGGGCGTATGAGGCTGTTAGCGATTTATCTCGCCGTGGCTTGGTAGAAGGATACCCAGATGGCACATTCGGTGGTGATCGTTTATTAACACGCTACGAATTTGCTCAAATCGTTTACCGTGCCCTTCAAAATGGCGTACAAGTAAACGAACAACTCGTAACAGAATTCAGCCCTGAAATGGCTTTATTCCGTGTTGATACAGTGGCAAAAAATCATCAAGGGGAACCAACGATTGAACGTGTTCGTGTTAATAAAAACTAGTTGATTATATAATGTATATAAAATAATACAATATATAAGACTTATAAAAATATATTATAAAACCCGTAACTATGTAGCGGCTAGTATATCTCATCTGATGTACTAGCCGCT
>OFCM01000288.1_pt1 | contig 21827 bp, 27 predicted proteins | sample 1520841 | NCBI WGS metagenome assembly OFCM01 (sample SAMEA2699037, study PRJEB24076) | metagenome | biome: Human gut stool | place: Spain | collected 2012-11-21 | reverse complement strand
TTTTTCTGCCCCCCTTTTTCTTTGAGGACTATTATATCACATTCTTATTGACGACACCATCTAGAAAGAATGGCTCCATTTTCATCGTATCCGTTTAGGCGAAATCTAACGGTTTATCATGACTATTAACCATTTCATAGTGTAGCGACTTTCTCCGGATTAATTGTGAATAGCAGCTGGTTGTGATATACTTTTTTGATAATATGCTGTAAAAACCAGCTTGAAAGAGGCTATTGAGATGGTTTCCTATAATTTTTCTGACATATCCCCCTATGACGATTCTCTTCCTGTCAAGTTGCTTGAAGAAGCGTTTGCCGAAAGATATTGCGAATCTAAAAAGGTAACGAAAAAAATATGGGATACTGTTTTAAATAAGTCTTTTCCTGGTACTCCTGTAGCAGAACCGGGCAGGGACAATGTCCGCCTGGTAGTTGATGCGGGTGATGAATTTCTAAACAACTATAAGAGTGGCGCAGTGAAGCTGGTTCAGGAAAAGGGGCGCATTTTTGCACAGATTAAATCAAATGGTAAGTACGGAAAAAAGCTTCCTTTAAAAGAAGAACATTATCTGGATGGGCCAGACGCATTGAGCGTGCAAAACGCCATTTATCTGCAGGCTCTCGGCAACAGTTTGCGTGATATTGCAAAACAAATCGAAACCATTGACGCCAATGTAAAAGAGGTTTTAGCCGGCCAGCAAAACGATCGATTAGGCTTGTATTACAGCGGTGTGGCACTATATTTGGAAGCCTCCAGAATTACCGATCAGAGCTTTAGGAACCAACTTATTTCTCAGTCTATTAAAACTTTATCTGATGCCGTTTTTCAGCTTACACTGGGGCTCAAATCCGATATTCTATATTTGGCAGACAAAAAATACAACAGCGATAAAAAAAGGGCTTACGATCTGCTCCAAGAAAAAATGCTTTCTGTTGATAGAGCCTTTATGGCTATACATCAATCTGCTCTCATGAAAACCAGCATTTATCTGCAGCAGGGAGAAGTCGGTGCGGCGATGGCCGTGCTTGAGGAATACGAAAGATTTATTGCTGGAACTATCGTCAAAAACGCGAACATGCTCTCTCAATGCGATTCTCGAGATTCCGGCAGGGAAGATGGTATATGGAAAAAGCGTGCTGGACTTCAGCTTGATGTTAAAAACGCCGTTCAAAGAATAACTCAGGCCAGGACTATATTGATTTTAGGAGGAGAATGATTGTATGAAACCTTTCAAGGGTTGTGTGAATGAGAATTGCAGTGCCTACAAAAAAATCCACTATCGCAGAGACGATCATTACTGCCGCAAGTGCGGTCATCCTCTATATTCCGTGTGCGCGGACTGCTGGACTGTACTAGGAGAAGACGATACACAAAGGATCTGTGCTAGTTGCCAAGCAAAGAGGACACAGCGGAATGCCGAACGGGTAGAACGCGCAAAGCATGTAGGAATTGCGGTGGCTGGTGTTGCAGCCGGCGCTAAGGCCATGGTAAACAATATTGACAGCATCAGCAAATCGGCTAAAAAGGTAGCTAGCATTGGTGCCGACGTCATCAAGGTTATCAAAAAGTAATAGCTTCTATTCCCACTTCAAAGAGGAAATTCGCATGGCAATTGGAGATAAATATGCGTCTCTAACAAGTTGGCTTCAGCGTTGCGGCCAGGAATCCATACATCTGTCCTTCCGTGAATTGAATACTATAATCGAGATTCCCGACTGCGCGTACAGGAATAGGCCCTCATGGGCCAATCTCACAAAGCCATCTTCGTTCAGTTCAGCCTGGCTTAATGCTGGATACATTGTTTCCGCTGTCAACCTAAATGAGCAATGGGTGGAATTCACACACGGACAACCGAAAAGCCAACACAGCAATCGTGTTTTATCTATCAAGGCCATTAATTCAAATGTATTCGCTGCGCTATTGCGGTGTGGCCGTAGTTGTTACGATGCGATTGCATCTGATCCCAACCACAGATACTTGTCGTGGGAGCATAGTCATGAAGCATTTAGGCAACACCGACAGACACACGATGAAAAAAGCGTCGATTATCTATGTCTTCATTTGGCCTGGTATCTTGCAAGCTGGGGAATGTTACGAAATTCATTTCTCATGCAGAAAGCCTACAAAGTCCATACAAAGGCTGTAGAGGTGATTTGCTCGCCGGAATGGAGCGACCTGTGGGATGTTTCTGCCAATAAAATGGCCGATGTGCGTTATGCGAGGCGCATCATAGAACTGAGTGAAAAAGTTCGTGCCGCCTACATCGACGTGAATGCTGGTATGCCAACCGGAACACTTTTGACAAAGATATTGCTTGGCACTTTGGGTTGTGTACCCGCTTACGATAGATTTTTCAGGCACGCATTGTCCCTCACAGGCATAGCCGCGCAAAGTTTCACCGAAGCATCCATCATGGCTCTTGGAAAATTCTATATGTCACACGAAACAGCATTTGAAACCCTGCGTCAATACTGTAGCGAGCGAGTGGAATACCCCGCCGCTAAAATCATAGACATGTGTTTTTTCGAGTACGGATTTCAAAACAGCGAAGAAACCGCAGACGAATAACACATTCATTTGGCTCTTTACAGCAACAGGGGCGACGGTCACCCGTCGCCCCTGTCTTTCAGTTTGTCGCGTTCGCCCGCTGTGCTTCGCGCTGCTCCCGCTCCCAGGCTTCTTGCTCCGCCGGTTCCAGCATGCTTTCCAGAATGAGCGCCGCCTGTTGCTTGCTCTCCAGTTGGGGATGACAGTAGGTACGTTCCAGGAAGCTGGTGTCCGCATGGCCCAGCAGATCCGCTGCCACCTGTTTGCTGGTATTGTTCTGCAACAGGTAAGTAGCGAAGAAATGCCGCAGGGTGTGCAGGTGATACTCTGGCGGAAAATCGTTCTTTTGGTAGAGCCTTCGAAGATGTCGGGTAAAGGAATCCGGATGAACCGGGCCCTCCTCGGTAGAGAAAATATAATCATCCGGATGGATGATTCTTCCCTCCCGCGCCTGCTCCAAAAAGAGCTCACCCATGTAATCATGCACCAGCTCCGGAATGACCACGATGCGGGTGCGGTGGTTTTTTGTACTGCTCTCCGCGATTCCCTGGCCCAGCACCGAGCTGCGGGAGTGCTGCACTGTCACCGCTCCGCCGCCATGCAGATCGTTCCAGCGCAAAGCGCACAGTTCGCCCCGACGCATCCCGGTAGCAATGGCGGTCAGGTAGAATACCCGATAAAGCAGCGGCTCCTGCAGAATGCATTGCAGCAGCTTACGCATCTCAAACTCACTGGGAATATGCTGCGCCTTCTTTTCCACCCGGATACCCCGCACCCGATGGGCGGGGTTATAGAGCAGAATGTCGTTCCGCTTCGCATCTTCCAGAACAGCCGAGACCGTCTGGAGATACTTGCGCACCGTGGCTTCACACACAGGTTCACCGTTGCGCTTTTTTCGTTTGCGCAGTTCCGCACACATTTCTTCCAAAACCAGTGGGCGAAGTTTGTTCAGCGCGATCCCGCCAATATACGAATATACGATCTTGAGCTCACGCTGATAGCCGGCCAGCGTACTGGGCTTATAATGGGTCTGACGCGTCAGCCAGCTTTCGGCGTACTGTTCAAAGGTGGTGCGGTCGTCCTCATCCATCCCACAGCGGAACCGCTTTTCCAACCGCTGCGCTTCGGCGTGGACGTATTGCAGTATGCTGCGTTTTGGCACCTCCCTGGGCACATCGATGGTTCGGCTCTGCATCCGCTTTTGACCTCCGGGGCGGTACCCGTTGCAGACGGTGATCTTGAATTTCCGATCGCCCCTCTGCTGAATTGACGCCATTCGCATCCTCCCCTCTGTTTGTCTGCCGGCAGCTCGTGCTGACAACGGAGCTTTGAAAACTTTTCTTTTCCCAATCGGGCCAAAAGGATTTTCGTAAAAAGTCCGTTGCCACCGTTGCCGCGCACCGAAAAGCCGCGTATTTCCGTCATTTTCTCCGGCAACGGACAGATGGCAACGAAGAGAAGCCTTCTCCCCAGAACAGAATATCTCGGGATGGCTGATTCTCTTTGTTGCCGGATTTTGCCCGATTCTGTTGCCAGGCTATACCCGCTCCCAGCCTTTTTGCCGTCCATAGGGACTGGGAAAATGACGGGGGTTGGAAAAGGCTTTCCAACCGGTGATGGTATTGTTCATAATGTCGTTGATCTCGCGGATGTCCCGCTGTTTCGGTTCCTCGGTCTCGCGACCCAACGCTTCCCGGAACAACTGACGGGAACATACCACACGCTTTCCGCACTGTTCCAGGTAGTCGGCAATCAGTCCAGCCTTGGTGTCCTCTGGCATAAAATCTCGCTGGTGCCTGCGCAGATAGTCCTCCATCTCCCGGCTGAAGCAAAGCCGGAAATCCCCGGAGCGATAAATTTCCATGGCCTGCGCCCACACCTGAGCGAAATAGGCTCGAGAAGCCGTCTCGTCTTCCAGGACGTGAATTTCCGCTCGTTCGGGATGAACCAGCACCGGCACGAACCGGCGGTTTCCTGTGCGGTCCAGCGGCAAAAAGTCCATCGTATTGGAAGAACCGCAGAACACACACTGACGCGGCCGGTCGGCGGGATGAGTCTCATAAGGGACTTTGTAGGTCTCTTTCTGTCGGCTGAGAAAGGCTTTGATCTCCTCGATGCTTTTCGCATTGGCTGTGGCGATCATCTCGGACATCTCGATGATCCAGTGTCCCTGCATTTTGCGGTACACATTCTCATCGTCCAGCCGTTTCAGGTCATCGGAGAACCAGTCGTCCCCGCCTGCCAGCAGGCGAAAAAAGGAGGACTTGCCCGACCCCTGGCCACCCACCAGGCAGAGCATGAGTTCGAACTTGCAGCCCGGCTCAAACACCCGGCTGATGGCGCCCAGCAAAAACAGCCGCAGCGCGGCTTCAGTGTAGTCATCCTCGTCCGCGCCCAGAAAGCGATGCAGGCAGTGCCGAATGCGGTCTTCACCGTCCCACACAAGGGAGTTGAGGAAATCCCGGACGGGATGGTAGCGGTTTTCATTGGCCACCACCATGACCGCGTCCTGCAGCTTCTTTTCCACTACCAAACCGTAGGTCTCCTCAAAGTACATGAGCAGATATTTGATATCCACGTCGCTTAAGGTAGAGCTTTCCCGGTACCAGCCCAAGGGCCTGATCACGTCCACCTGCCCGGTGAGCAGGTTTTTGCAGATGGCGTCCTTCAGGAGCGGATCGGTTTGCAGAATCCTTTTGTAGTTCGCCATGGTGTTGGAAACCCTGCCGTTTTCTGTCCGTTCCAGGCTGAGCGCCACCGTTTCGGCGGGGGTCAGTTCCCGTGGTTCCTTTCGCATCTCATCCGCCAGTATGCATCACCTCCTGCAGCTTTGCCTTTTCCATTCCTGTTCCTTTTCTCGTTCCACATACCTCCTTTTGTGATGGCCTTCAACGGGCCTTTATCGTGCACGTTTCGAAGCTCAATGCGCCCGGTTGACTTGCAGCGCGTTTGCTCCGAAACGAACACATCAAAAATATACGCTCGTTCCGCCGCGGCGCAGTTTCGGTGTTTCACCTTTTCGACGCTCGGGCAAAACGGCAGCAGGGGTCTGGGGTCTCCCAGGAAGAGTCGCGTTTGGATATCCAAACGCTATGCTAGCAAAGCTAGACACCCCCTGGGAGAGATATTTTGATGAGTAACATCTATCCCACCACCCCTTATAAGCATAGCAAAAGACAAGTACTATAAACCGGATTATAAGTCCGTTCTGTCATTTTTCTCGCTGTGTTTTCCAAACCTGTTCCAGATACAAAGCGCAGATTTTGGCCTGGAGCCGGCAAAGGATTCTTTCACAGGGCTCCTTGTGCTTGGTTCAGCAGCATCCTAGGGTTCCTTATGTAGGGTTCCTTGTACCGGGTTCGGCAGCACTCCAGGGTTCCTTATGCAGGGTTCCTTGTACCTGGTTTTGCAGCACCCCAGGGTTCCTTATGTAGGGTTCCTTACTTGGGGAACCCCGATTATCAAGGAAGCCTAATTAGGCTTCCTTGATGGGATTGATTAGCGCATTATATAAAAACAAGGAAGCCTAATTAGGCTTCCTTGTTTTCACAACTGGCAGAAATAAAAACCACCCGATAATGCAAAGTTTTAGAAAGGGGCTCTCGCAAAAAGCACTGCACAAATCGAGGCTGAAGATTTCTAGTCTTCTGTTCTCACAGTCACGCTATGCATCTCCGCAACCTGATTCTTGCCAATCACAAAATTTCATACTACACTAAAATCAGAAAGCAAAAACGCAAAAGGAGGCGTACCATGCCCACCGTATTGATCGACGCAGACGGCTGCCCGGTGGTGGATCTGACCGTCCGCCTCTGCCACAGCAGAGGAATACCGGTGCTCATCCTTTGTGATACCGCCCACCGCATAGAGCGGGAGGGCGCACAGACACTGGTGTTTGACAAGGGCGCAGACAGCGTGGACTTTGCCCTGGTCAACCGCGTGTGCCCTGGTGACATCGTGGTGACCCAGGACTACGGTCTGGCCAGTATGTGCCTGGCCCGCCGGGCCCGGGTGCTGAACCAGAACGGTCTGGAATATTCCGCCGACAACATCGACGCGCTTTTGGAGCACCGATGGCAAAACAAAAAGCTCCTCCGGGCCGGCAAGCACCCGAAAGGGCCTGCCAAGCGGACGAGGGAGCAGGATGAGGCGTTCGCGAAAGCGCTGGCAAAACTGCTGGCAGAAAGCACGCCGCTGTAAAGGCATGCGTCGACATTGCAGAAAGGAAGAGTTGCGAAGTGGATACCTTTGTGGCAGACGGCAAAACCGTGTCTGTGTACCCCGCCGCTGAGCCGGGCGCTCCGGTGGTGTACCTGAACACCTTTGGCGAGGAAGGACAGGCTGTCTTTGACGCTCTGACGGCAATAGGCGGCCCGGCGCTGACCCTGGTGACGATCAGCGGCCTGGACTGGGACCGGGACATGTCCCCCTGGGACAGCCCGGCGGTGTTCAAAAGCGCCGCGCCCTTCGCCGGCGGAGCGGATGATTATCTGCGGCTTCTGGCTGAGGAGATCGTTCCCGCCGCGGAACGGCGGCTGCCTAGCACACCTATCTGGCGCGGCATCGCGGGGTATTCCCTGGCCGGGCTGTTCGCGGTGTATGCTCTCTATCGCACGGATGTGTTCTCCCGGGCGGCCAGCGTGTCCGGCTCGCTCTGGTTTCCCGGGTTCAGGGAGTATGTACTTTCCCACACGCCCCTGCGCCAGCCGGACTGTGTCTTTTTCTCGCTGGGCGACCGGGAGAGCAAGACACGGAATCCGGTGCTCCGGACAGTACAGGAAAATACCGAAGCCCTCTGCGAATTTTGCCGGGGCCAGGGCATCCGCACTGTCTTTCAGCTGAACCCTGGCGGCCACCACGACCATCCGGCACAGCGGACAGCCGCCGGAATCCAATGGATTACAAACGGATAAATCGTGCCTGCACGGCGGTATCGCATACCCCTGAGGCTGTGCTATAATTTCCGTAACGACGCAAAAGCGGGGTGAGTGTATGGCGGTAGAGAACGGCGAATGGATCATGCGCGGGCCAGATCGGGACGATCCGGCCTGCATCCGCAGCTGGGAGGCGCTGGCGGATTGGATCGACCAGGTGGGCTTTCTCCCTCTGTTCCGCAATGAGATCGAGGGCTTTTCCGCCGAGGAACGCACCTGCCCCTTCGACTGGTGGAGCGGCGATGCGGCCCGGGATCCCTGGGAATGGCGGCAGGTCATCGCCCGCAGTGGACGGGTGGCCTATGGCAAATTCTTCGGCAAAAAAGCCGGCTTCATCTCCCGCAGATGGTTCCCTCATTTTGCCAACTGGCGGCGGGACGGCTATGACTTCGACAGCCGCTGGGAGGACGAGCTGGCCACCTCCCGCCAGAAAAAGATCATGGATCAATTCCTTGAGCGGGACGAACTGCTCTCCTTTGACCTGAAGCAATTGGCCGGCTTTGGCAAGGGCGGCGAGAAAAACTTTGAGGGCACGGTCACCGACCTGCAGATGGAGGGGTATCTGCTGATCCGGGACTTTCGCCAGCGCCGGAACAAGCGCGGTCAGCTCTACGGCTGGCCCCGTTCTGTCTACGCCACGCCGGAGGCGCTCTGGGGCAGCGACCACATTGCCTCCGCCTATTCCACCGACCCGGCCCGGTCCCGCGAACTCGTGTTTCAGCAGGTGCAGGCCTGCTTCCCCGCCGCCACGGACAAGGCCCTCAGGGCTGTGCTGGGCGGCAGCCGCTGAAAGGAGTTTTTCCTATGCGCATCCTCATGCTGGGCAACAGCCTGACCTTTGCCAACGATATGCCCCAAATGCTGGCCGCACTGACCGGCGCGGAGGTGGTCCACCACACCCGGGGCAGGGCGCGTCTGTCGGAGCAGCTGAACCCGGCCACACGGCTGGGAGCCCAAACGCAGGCCGCACTCGCCGGGGAACACTGGGATTATGTGGTGCTGCAGGAGATGAGCCACGGCCCCATCTCCTCACCAAAAAGCTTCTTTTCCAGCGTGGCACAGCTCTGTGAACAGATCCGGGCGAGCGGCGCAGCGCCGGTCCTCTATGCCACCTGGGCCTACCAAAAGGGCAGCGCCAAACTTGCCGCCAAGGGCTGGGACTACGATGAAATGAGCCGGGCTCTGTCCGACGCATACCGGCAGGCGGCCCGGGAGAACCACACTCTGCTGGCGGACGTCGGCCGGCGATTTTACGAACTGGCCGACACCCAGGACCTCTACGCCGCCGACGGTATACACCCCACCGAAGCGGGTTCCCGCCTCGCCGCCCAGGTCATCGCGACCGCCATTCAAACCCATAAGGAGAACGGATATGGTACAAGAGATTTGCAAGGATGTGCTGTTTCTGGCGCGAAAATCTGAACCCGCCACGCCGGATGATCTGCCGGTGGCGTCAGACCTTCTGGAAACACTGAAAGCCCACGCCGACGGCTGCGTGGGTATGGCAGCCAATATGATCGGCGTGGCCAAACGCATCATCGCCTTTGAGGACGCGGGGGTCTACCGGGTGCTGTTCAACCCGGAGATCGTAAAGAAAAGCGGCCCCTATGAGGCCGAAGAGGGCTGCCTGTCCCTGACCGGCACCCGCAAGACAAAACGCTGGAAGAGCATCAAGGTGAAATACCAGGACGAGCAGTTCCGCCAGCGGTTCAAGACCTGGAACGGCTGGCCCGCCCAGATCATTCAGCATGAGATCGACCACTGCGAGGGGATCATCATATGAAAAAATGCAGGATCACCGTCATGCGCATCACCCGGTACGAAAATCTGATGGCACGCTACGAAAATCCCATCGAGCACGCCTGTGAGATGCAGGAGGGGCAGGTGTTCATCGCCAACGGCTGGGAGCGGCGGCCGGAGGGCTTTTGCCCCAGTGCCTGGGATACCTTCTCCCCCTTCGTGCTGGCCCTGAGCCATGGTGCGGAAGACTTCTACGAGGGCTGGATGAAAAATCCCCGTTCCGCCATGCTCTCCTGCAACGACGGATTCCGTCCGGTGAGCTTTCTGGTGGAGGCGCTGAATGAAGATGCGGACTAAGGAGGAACCACCATGTTTACGAACAAAGTTGCCGTCGTGACCGGCGGCGCCAAAGGCATCGGCAGAGCCATTGTCCAGGAGTTCCGCAAAGCCGGGGCGGCGGTGTGCGTCATCGACCTGCTGCCGAATGAGTATTTTGTGGGCGATGTATCCGACAAGGCGGCGCTGGAAACGTTTGCCCGCAAAGTCATTGCGGAGCATGGCCATGTGGACTATCTCATCAACAACGCCCTCCCGCTGATGAAGGGCATCGACGAGTGCAGCTGGGAGGAGTTCAACTATGCCCTGCGGGTGGGGGTGACCGCCCCCTTCTATCTGACCAAACTGTTCGCTCCCCATTTTGCGCCGGGGCATCGGTGGTGAACATCTCCTCTTCCCGGGACCGGATGAGCCAGCCCCAGACCGAGAGCTACACGGCGGCCAAGGGCGGCATCTCGGCCCTGACCCACGCCATGGCGGTGAGCCTTGCGGGCAAGGTGCGGGTGAACAGCATCTCGCCCGGCTGGATCGAGACCGGCGATACGGTGTGGACCGGCCCGGACGCCGACCAGCAGCCCGCCGGGCGGGTGGGCAATCCGCTGGACATCGCCAACATGGTGCTGTTTCTCTGCTCGGACAAGGCGGGCTTCATCACCGGCGAGAACATCTGCATTGACGGCGGCATGACCCGCCAGATGATCTACCACAACGATTTCGGCTGGACATTTGAGGGAGGGGACAACGCATGAAAACGGCAATTTGCTATCTCTCCTGCCACCACGGCAATACCCGCAAGGTGGTGGAGGCCATGGCCGAGGCGGGCGGCGCTGACCTCATCGACGTGCGCACCCGCCAGATGGTGCGGCTGGAGGAATACGACCGCGTGGGATTCGCCTCCGGCATTTATGGCTTTGAGATGCACAGGGCTCTGATTGCTTTTGCCCGGCAGTATCTGCCCGCGGGCAAACCGGTATTTTTCGTCTACACCTATGGCGGCGCAAAGGGCAACGGCACGAAGACGCTGCGCCAGATCGCCCGGGAAAAGGGCTGCCCGGTGCTGGGGGAGTTTTCCTGCAAGGGCTATGATACCTTCGGCCCCTTCAAGCTGGTGGGCGGCCTTGCCAAGGGCCGCCCCAACGAGGAGGATCTGGAAAAGGCGCGGGCGTTTTACCGGGGGCTGGCATCACGGTAAAGCTTTGGGGGAAGGGGCAAAGCAGATATGAGTTGTTCAACCCACGGATCTAAAATTGACCGCATCCAGGTGGATTACTGCCGCACCACCACTGTGTATCCCCGAACGGCCAAGGAACGAGCACATTGGCAATCCTTTACCCGCTCTCACTCGGAGCATCTGATCCTTGATCGCTTTTCGGGAACTCTGGAGCTGCAGTTCGAGCTTGCCCCTGGATGCTCTGTCACCCATAAATATCAACTGAAAGAGCAGGTGACCGAACTCCTGGATCGTTTTTCCGAAGGAGCTCTGTTTGCGGACAGTTATCCCCAAACGGAATTGGGTGTAGAGCAAACCGACGGGGAAGAATACCTTGTACAGGATCCAAAGCGTTCGACCGCGTATCTGATCACCATCCGCTACCGAGGAAATCGGGAGCGAAGGATTTCCGGCTCCTACGACAAAAATCGCCTCCCTGCAGATTATCCCCAGTTCATGCGGCCTATTTTTTCACTGATTCAGGAGTTCAGCTTCGGCGAGATGATTTTCCCTGAAGTATATGAGAAAAGGCGGTGGAAAAAGGGAGAATTGATTTATTGCAGCGTGGTGTTCGACAATGGCCTGAAAACCTACTATTACCGCACCGAGGATGATTCTCTCGATGCGGGCGATGACGTGGTGGTACCTGCCGGAAGTGACAATCACCTTTCCATTGCCAAAATTGTCAAAGTGGAGTATTTCGCACCGGCGGATGTCCCCTTCCCGATTGAAAAGACCAAGGTGATCCTGCGCCGGTGCACCGAGGATGACTACAACGAGATAGGTTGAGCGGCCAGCGAAAGGCAGCTTACGGGGCTCCTCCCGCAGCGTCTCCCTTCCGACACCAGCGCCTGTTATTGGAGCACTCTCATGAACGCTTCGTATTCGGCGTCTTTAAAGCAGCAGAGGTAAACGTTCATCACGGTCTCCTTGTGGGCCTCAAACCAGCGGACGATCGTGCGCAGCGCAACCACGGCCGCCTCGTCCAGAGGGTATCCGTACACTCCCGTTGAAATGCCAGGGAAGGCAATACTTCCGCAGCCATTTTGCCGCGCTGTTTCCAGGCTGTTCCAGTAACAGGCGGAGAGCAGGTCGGCGTCCCTGTTTTTTCCACTGTAAACCGGCCCCACGGTGTGGATAATGTGATCCACATCCCGGATCGCATAAGCACCGGTGATCTTGGCCTGCCCCGTTTCACAGCCGTTCAGCTTCCGGCATTCTTGGAGCAGCTCTTTCCCGGCCGCGCGGTGGATAGCCCCATCCACACCGCCGCCGCCCAGCAGGCTCTTATTGGCCGCATTGACGATCGCGTCCACATGCAAATCCAGTACGCTCCCGCGCACAAAGCAGATGTGCGATTTTGGAACATGCCGTTTTACAATGCTCATGTACGGTAAGGAAGCAAGCAACCGAAAACAAGAGATAGACCGCCAGCACTACACTATTCCGAACCAAAGACCAAAAGATAAGCATTGTGGGAAAATCTAAACTTTTGGATTTTCCTACAATGCCAACTACGGCGGAATCCCTCCCACTCCTTATATCTTTCTGTATACATTGAATTTGTATTTAGTAAAATGCAGACAACACCACGGATCGGCTTTTGGTTGGACAATTCCAACCAAACACCACAGCAGACAGCAGAAAACATTCTGAACGCTAGGAAGCCGGTATGATTGTTACATATAAGGGGAAGAAAAATTTCTTTTAGGTACTTGCTTTCCTAAAACTGATGTGATACAATGATTTAATCTAGAAAAGGAGTAAAAAATATGCGGCAAGGTATTCTTAAATAAAACTATAATCAAATAGTGGGAACAAAGGATTATGATAGCTCCTTTTGTAGGGGCTTAGTTTTTTGTACCCAATTTAAGAATACTTTTGCCTTATCAATTTTGACATATCCCCAAAAACAGCAATCACAAACAGGTGTATGCTGTATATGTGTATGTCCGCAACTTATAATCCCCAGTGGTAAAAGTATTTTACTGCTGGGGATTTTTATGCCCTTTGGGGCTGTAAAGGGAGGACAATCACATGAAAATAATCAATATTGGAATTCTTGCCCATGTAGACGCTGGAAAGACGACCTTGACGGAGAGCCTGCTATATGCCAGCGGAGCCATTTCAGAACCGGGGAGCGTCGAAAAAGGGACAACGAGGACGGACACCATGTTTTTGGAGCGGCAGCGTGGGATTACCATTCAAGCGGCAGTCACTTCCTTCCAGTGGCACAGATGTAAAGTTAACATTGTGGATACGCCCGGCCACATGGATTTTTTGGCGGAGGTGTACCGCTCTTTGGCTGTTTTAGATGGGGCCATCTTGGTGATCTCCGCTAAAGATGGCGTGCAGGCCCAGACCCGTATTCTGTTCCATGCCCTGCGGAAAATGAACATTCCCACCGTTATCTTTATCAACAAGATCGACCAGGCTGGCGTTGATTTGCAGAGCGTGGTTCAGTCTGTTCGGGATAAGCTCTCCGCCGATATTATCATCAAGCAGACGGTGTCGCTGTCCCCGGAAATAGTCCTGGAGGAAAATACCGACATAGAAGCATGGGATGCGGTCATCGAAAATAACGATGAATTATTGGAAAAGTATATCGCAGGAGAACCAATCAGCCGGGAAAAACTTGCGCGGGAGGAACAGCAGCGGGTTCAAGACGCCTCCCTGTTCCCAGTCTATCATGGCAGCGCCAAAAATGGCCTTGGCATTCAACCGTTGATGGATGCGGTGACAGGGCTGTTCCAACCGATTGGGGAACAGGGGGGCGCCGCCCTATGCGGCAGCGTTTTCAAGGTTGAGTACACCGATTGCGGCCAGCGGCGTGTCTATCTACGGTTATACAGCGGAACGCTGCGCCTGCGGGATACGGTGGCCCTGGCCGGGAGAGAAAAGCTGAAAATCACAGAGATGCGTATTCCATCCAAAGGGGAAATTGTTCGGACAGACACCGCTTATCAGGGTGAAATTGTTATCCTTCCCAGCGACAGCGTGAGGTTAAACGATGTATTAGGGGACCAAACCCGGCTCCCTCGTAAAAGGTGGCGCGAGGACCCCCTCCCCATGCTGCGGACGACGATTGCGCCGAAAACGGCAGCGCAAAGAGAACGGCTGCTGGACGCTCTTACGCAACTTGCGGATACTGACCCGCTTTTGCGTTGCGAAGTGGATTCCATCACCCATGAGATCATTCTTTCTTTTTTGGGCCGGGTGCAGTTGGAGGTTGTTTCCGCTTTGCTGTCGGAAAAATACAAGCTTGAAACAGTGGTAAAGGAACCCTCCGTCATTTATATGGAGCGGCCGCTCAAAGCAGCCAGCCACACCATCCATATCGAGGTGCCGCCCAACCCGTTTTGGGCATCCATAGGACTGTCTGTTACACCACTCTCGCTTGGCTCCGGTGTACAATACGAGAGCCGGGTTTCGCTGGAGGACTATGTAAAGCAGCGGTTAATTGACTGTCAATTCAAGTTCCGGCTTGACGAACCACCGGACAAGTCATAAAAACTGAATACCAGCCGCCACCGACGCGGCCAGCGAAAGCAGTAAGTCTTGAAAAAGATTTACTGCTTTTTTTGTTGTCCGGCTCCGCTCCCGGCCATTTTGCCCCCTGCCGGTTGTAGTAGTAAGCGAGGAGGGAATTTTTCTGCCCTGGTGTTTGGCATTTGGAGCATTTACCCGTAGTAGAGGGCAAAGAGAAAGGATTTCTCCAACACCGGGTAGAAACCACTGCGTCCGGTGTCATTTTAGCGAAAGCGGGCAGGAATGCCCTTTACAGGATTAGTAGTAGCAGAAAAAGAGAAACAAACTTTTGTGGTTGCAGTTTTCCAAAAAAGTGGCGGACGGAAGTGAGAGAAAGTTTGCAGTCACGGAGAGCAAGTTTCTACCACGGTGCCAAAATCCGCAATTCTGCAGTTTTGCCCCTCGCGGGAAACTTGTTGGGGAGTGCCTTCCCCAAACCCTGCTCATGCGCCCTTACGGGCGAGAAAGGAGGTCACACCATGCGAAAGAAATACAACACGCCCCACCGCAGCCGCGTTGTGAAAACCCGGCTGTCCGAAGATGAGTATGCCGACTTCACAGCGCGGCTTGCGCCCTATGGTATCAGCCAGTCCGAATTTCTCCGGCAGGCGATACGGCGGGCGACCATACGCCCGGTTGTCCATGTGTCGTCGGTCAATGACGAGTTGCTTTCCGCTGTCGGGAAGCTGACAGCCGAGTACGGCAGGATCGGCGGCAACCTCAATCAGATTTACTTCCCCGGAGCAGTTAGAAGCCGCCGTTGACACCGCCTATCAGAAAATGCGCCAGACCAGCGGCGAACTGAAAGCACTGGAAACGAAGCTGCAAGGGAAAAAGAAGTTGCAGCGGCAGGTGTTGGCCTACGCCCAGACCAAGGCCGCCCGCGACGGGCTGCGGGCACAGAAATCCGAGAAAGCCCGCGCCGCATACCGGCAGGCCCATGAGAGCGATTTTATCATAGCCGACGCAGCAGCCCGGTATTTCAAGGCGCATGGCATTACCAAGCTGCCCGCCCGGAAAGCGTTGCAGGCCGAGATCGAGCAGCTTATCTCCGAGAAAGACGGCCTGTATAACACCTATCACGAACAGAAACAGCGGTTCAAGGAGTTGCAGACCGTCAAGCGGAACATCGACCAGATTTTGCGCCGGGACGAGCCGCACCGCAGAAAGGAGCAGAGCCATGAGCGATAACCTGCCCCACATGGACTACCGCCAGCACCGGCGGGCGCGGCGGCTGGTACATGAGTGCTGTAACTACGATGAGGGGAACTGCCTGCTATTGGACGACGGGGAGCCTTCATATCCTCGAAAACCGAGAGTACACCGGATGTCTGGTGAACTTCAAAACGGAAAAGCCTTCTTATAAGGTCAAGCACAGCATAGAGAACCCCGTCGAGAAGCAGGCCATTTTCGAGAACCACCATGAGCCGATCATCGACAAGGAAACATGGGAACGGGTGCAGGAGTTACGCAAACAGCGCAAACGCCCGAACCGCTACGATGAAGTGGGGCTGTTCTCCGGGATTTTGTTCTGCGCCGACTGCGGCCATGTGCTGTATCAGCAGCGGTATCAGAACAAAGACCGCAAACAGGACTGCTACATCTGCGGCAGCTACAAGAAGCGCACCCGCAACTGTACGGCGCACTTTATCCGCACCGATCTGTTGACCGCTGGTGTCCTGGCAAATCTCCGGCAAGTGACCGAATACGCAGCCAAGCATGAGAGCCGGTTTGTGAAACTACTTGTCCAGCAGAACGAGATCGGCGGCAAGCGAAAGACCGCCGCAGCCATCAAGCAGCTTGAACAGGCGCAGGAACGCATTTCTGAAATCAGCCGCATTATCAAGCGGCTGTATGAGGACAATGTAAACGGCAAAATCAGCGATGAGCGTTTCATGGAACTGTCGGCTGACTACGAAGCCGAGCAAGCGGAGCTGAAAAAGAGAGCCGCCGCCCTGCAAGCCGAACTGGACAAGTCACAGGCAGCTACCGTCAACGCCGAGAAATTTATGGGCATTGTCCGCAAGCACCTTGCCTTTGAAGAACTGACCCCCACTCTCTTGCGGGAAATGATCGAGAAAATTGTGGTGCATGAGTGCAGCTATGATGAGAACGGCACCCGCAGGCAGGACATTGAGATTTATTACAGCTTTGTCGGCAAGATTGACTTGCCCGAATAACCGCCCGACCTATCCGACACAATGGCCAAGTGTCGGATAGGAACGGCAAAATTTTTTGCACTTCTATTGCTTCTTTATCACACATAAGCAAACTTCAAGGGATTCTTTTGTAAGGATCATTCTCTTGTCCCAAGGGTTGATCACAAGGCCCTGGCATTGCGGCCAGCGGTCCAGCGCCTTTATCAGATCACCAAAGGTTTGGTTGATGACCGACGAGGATTCCCCTTTATCCAGCTCTTCCTGGCTGGTAAAGACGGGGATCAGGTAGTTTCCTTCCGGATCCTCCGCTATGTGCCGAAAGCGTATGGGCACCTCCTGGTCACAGGTATAGGTATCCCCCGCTTTCAATTTTTCCGGATCTCCCAACATCCGGGCCAGGATATCCGGCGTCTCGATGGGAACATACACCTGCATGTCATGCCTGATCCCCAGCTGCAGCGTGTTGAACACCGGTTCCACCGGGGCATTTTCCCCGCCAAAATACCAATTGAAGATCGCCCGTTCCACAGCGGTTGCATACCGATCCAGCGCCACTTTGATTCCTCCCTGTTCCTCGCATTTTTGTCTCACCGCAAGCCATTACAGTTTGCTTATCCTAAGCATAGCACAGGTCCGGTCCCATAGACAGGGCTTTCAAGGGCCGTATTGTCAAAAAGGCCGTCGAAGACACTCTGCCGGAATGTTTCCGCCCGCTCTGACCGACCAAAAGCTGAGGGGGCAGCCCTTTTTAGGGCTGCCCCCTCAGCTTTTCACATGTTCTGCGCTTTATAGTTCTCCCCCCATGTCCGCATGGCGTCCAGAATGGGTTTCAGGCTTTTCCCCAGGTCTGTCAGGCTGTACTCCACCCGCGGCGGAACTTCCGCATATACTTTGCGGCTCACCAGCCCTTTTTCTTCCATGTCCCGCAGCTGGGCAGTGAGAACTTTCTGGGAAACGCTGCCAATGGACTTTTTGAGCTCTCCAAACCGCTTCGTTCCCGGCATGAGGTCGCGCAGGATCAGGACCTTCCATTTATCACCGATCAGCATAAGCGTTGTCTCTACCGGGCAGGCAGGTAATTCTTTTGTTTGCTGCATGGTATCACGCCTTCCAATAGTTTCTTTTTAGTAACTACAGCACAAAAAAGTGCTTACTTTACAATAGATACTTACAGAATTATTATAATCCTGCAAGAGAAAAGTTGCAATTCCAAACCCCACATTCCAACCAGGAGGTATGTATCATGAATGATGTTGTAAAGTTTTTGCAGGAAAATCCCGTGCAGTATCTGGCCACTGTCGGCCGTGACGGAAAAGCCAAGTGCCGCCCCTTCATGTTTTCAGGAGAGATGGACGGCAAGCTGTGGTTCTGCACCAACAACCGGAAGGACGTCTACAAGGATATGCACGCCAACCCCAACATCGAGATTTCTGTTTCCAGCCCGGCTTATGCGTGGATCCGTCTGAACGGCGAGGCCGTGTTCGAAAATAACATGGCCGCCAAGGAGATGTGCATCCAGAACCCCATCGTCAAAGGGCAGTACGGCGAGGCCACCAACCCCATCTTTGAAGTGTTCTATCTGAAAGATGCCCATGCGGTAATCGCTGACTTCTCCGGCAATCCGCCCAGGGAGTACGACCTGTAAGGTTCATGTGCAGGGGTTCCCCCGGATCGTTCTGGGGGAACCCCTTGATTTTGAGAGGCTTTTTATGCAGACAAAAGAGTACCTGGAATACATTGTGGATCATATCCACTCTGCCGTTTTTGCCACCGTGGACAGCCAGGGACGCCCTGTCACCTGTGCTATTGACATCATGGATTATGATGAAAGTGGCCTTTACTTCCTGACAGCAAGGGGTAAGAACTTTTATGATCGGCTGAAAGCCAATGAAAATGTTGCCTTTACCGCCATGAAGGGTAAAGATACCCTTTCCTGTGTGGCGGTGTCTGTGCAGGGCAAGGCGAAGGAGATCGGGGCGGACATGCTGCCCGACCTGTTCCGTAAAAATCCCTATATGGAGAAGATTTATCCCGATGTGCGTTCCCGCAGCGCGCTTACAGTATTCAAAATTTACGAAGGAACCGGAGAATGGTTTGACCTCTCCAAACTTCCTATTGAACGGGCCAGCTTCTTTTTCGGCGGCGCACAGGCAAAAGAAACCGGCTATTTTGTGACGGATAAATGCATTGGCTGCAAGCTGTGTTATTCCAAATGTCCACAGAAGTGTATCGACATTTCAAAAAAGCCTGTGGTTATTCGGCAGGAACACTGTCTGCACTGCGGAAATTGCTATGAAATTTGCCCGGCAAGGGCGATTGAACGGAGATGAGAGGATGACGCAGGACGAACGATTGAATTTTCTGCTCCATGCTCTGCTGGCGGAACGAAACGAATATAAAGAGATCCCGGTGCCGTATTCCCTGCAGGAAAAGCGGCGGCTTTTGCGCAGCCTGATGAATGTGCGTCCGCCCGTCCCGGCCCGTGAGGATTTTTTGCAGGTGCAGGACACTTACCTGAAAGAGCGTCTCGCACAGCGGGGCGTGACAAAGCTGGATGACCTGATGCCGGTGCGTCCCGGGCTGTATCTCTGGCAGGGAGACATCACCACACTGGCGGTGGATGCCATCGTCAACGCGGCCAACAGCCAGATGCTGGGCTGCTTTGTGCCCTGCCACGGCTGCATCGACAATGCCATTCACACCTATGCAGGGGTGCAGCTCCGCCTGGAGTGTGCCCGCCTCATGGCCGGGCAGGAGGAAGAACCCACCGGCCGCGCAAAAATCACGAAGGCTTACAACCTGCCCTGTCGCTATGTACTGCATACTGTCGGCCCGATCATCTGTGGAGCCGTCACGCAGGCAGACCGGGAACTGCTGGCCAGCTGCTACCGCACCTGCCTGGAGCTTGCGGAAGCCAGCGGGCTGCACAGTGTAGCCTTTTGCTGTATATCCACCGGAGAGTTTCACTTTCCCAATGAACTGGCCGCAAAGATTGCCATACAAACGGTGGCAGAATGGCAGCGGCAAAACCCGGACAAAATCAAGGTGATCTTCAATGTTTTCAAGGACAGAGACTATGAAATCTACAAGCGCCTGCTGCGATAAGATCGCACGGCTCAAACAGGAATTGGACACGGCGGACGCTGTGGTGATCGGAGCAGGTTCCGGGCTTTCCACTTCCGCCGGGTTTCTCTATACCGGCGAACGCTTTCAAAAATATTTCGGGGACTTTATTGCAAAGTATGGCTTCCGCGATATGTATTCAGGCGGCTTTTATCCCTTTGACAGTCTGGAGGAACATTGGGCGTATTGGAGCCGGTATATCTGCATCAATCGCTATCTGGACGCCCCAAAACCAGTGTATCAGGAGCTTTTGAAGCTGGTGCAGGGGAAGGACTATTTTGTGCTGACCACCAATGTGGACCATTGTTTCCAAAAGACCGGATTTGACAAGCAGCGTTTGTTCTATACCCAGGGCGACTATGGCCTGTGGCAGTGCTCCAGGCCCTGCCACCAAAAGACCTATGACAACGAAACCATTGTCAAAAAGATGGTGGCCGAACAAAAGGATCGAAAAATCCCCAGTGAACTGATCCCCCGCTGTCCGGTCTGCGGCGCGCCCATGTCCATGAATCTGCGGGCGGATGATACCTTTGTGGAGGATGAAGGCTGGCACATCGCCGCCCGGCGGTATGAGGAGTACCTGCAGGGCCACGAGGGACAGCATATCCTCTTTCTGGAACTGGGGGTTGGCGGCAATACGCCGGTCATCATCAAATATCCGTTCTGGCGCATGACCCTGGCCAATCCCCGGGCTGTCTATGCCTGTATCAACCTGGATCAGGCATACTGCCCGCCGGAAATCGAATCCCGGTCTCTCTGCATAGGGAAGGATATTGGCGAAGTCCTGACCGCGCTTTTGTAAAGGGTGTCTTGCCGGCGGCAGGGACGCTACAAAGAGGTTTTCTCAGGATGAGCAAAGCCTAGATCTAAGATATGCAATAACCGCAGGCCTTCGAGCACAGATGGGGCATATTACCGTCCTGGGCCACTGAAAGAAAGCCCGCCTGAATGGCGGGCTTTCTTCGTTCCTGGCTGACCTTATACGTTCGTTGTCGCTTTTATCCGTCGATGGTGATGGTGATTACCGGCTCCTCGAGAGTCGTATATCCCTCTTTGATTTCGAATTTCAGCTCGATATCTTGTATATCGGATGTCGACGTGATCTGATTGTCCTCGAGGGAAGATTGCCACAATTGGATGACCAGAGCCGCGGATTCTCCATCTGCCAACTCCTGGAACTGTGACATTCGGCGATATGCAATGATACAGCGCGGGAATTTGTACAGTGTGCGCAAATTCCTGCGCTGATTGCTATGCCGAGAAAAGAATGTGAGAGCGTGAAAATTGACGCAAAAGGACAAACCCGAAAGGGAAGTGGTCAAACAGTAGTCACCGTCCCTCCCTGGTTGGGCCACCATACAACGATCCGGGGTCCGCACCTGCCGTTTTCTCTCTCAGTCAAAATCCTTACATCGATACCGGGTATTTTTCCCGTTCCCGATCTTCTGTACCTTGTCCAGCGCGGTTAACCGCTTCAGCAGAACCACGGCGCGGGTGGTGCCTATCCCAAGCAGTGATTCCAGCTCGCGGCGGCTCACCTGACCTGCCTGCCGGATCGCCTGCAAGGCCTTCTGCTCCGAGGCGGTCAGCGTAGCGCTTTCAGGTGCATACCTCGCACGACTCTCCTCCACCGGACGAGCTTCCTCTCGCATCGAGGTGGCGTGAATGTTCGGCAAAACGACTCGGAAGGCGCCTTCTACGCTTTCAAAGCTCGGCTGAATGGGGAGTCCCGCATAACAGTTCAGAATCTTTCCCAGCCCGGTCCCATAGGCTTCGATAAGATCCATGCGGTAAAACAGGGCCGCCAGCTTCCCGTTGCGAGGCTGAGAGGCGCCCATCAGGGCGGCCTCCAGAGAGAAGCCCGGCACCAGGCCGCCCAAGGAGATCAGTTCCAGCCGGTCCTGATACAGGTTGATGGAGATGCTGCCGCTGAAGCTGTAATCTCGATGGACCACCGCGTTCAGTAGGGCCTCGCGCACCGCTTCCACGGGGTAATCTCGCTCGTCTTTGCGCAAAAGCCCCTCAAACGAGGCGCGGGTCCCATTGTAAAAGTCGATGGCCTGGTAGGCTTCGTTCAACTGCTGAAAGATCGAGCCGCCGAATTCCTTGCGATCCTTGAACAGCAGTTTGTCGGTCCCCTGAAAGACGGCCAGTTTGATGGAATGCTGGCACTGGTCCGAGACCAGAAGACCTAAGGAATCTCTGATTTAATCCGGGCTACCGCGCATGCGCGAGAGATGGTAAAATAAC